>Ga0131853_10000700_pt1 | contig 60673 bp, 60 predicted proteins | sample TergutLab28metaG_FD_92764 | JGI IMG/M metagenome (GOLD analysis project Ga0131853, IMG submission 92764) | Labiotermes labralis P1 segment gut microbial communities from Petit-Saut dam, French Guiana - Lab288 P1 (version 2) (version 2) | ecosystem: Host-associated > Arthropoda: Insects >...
ACAACCATTGATCGTGAAACGCCTGTGTTTATTAAAGACAACGTTGCCATGGTATCGGCGGGCAATGCATCCAACGCCTCGCATACATTGGCACTTACACTTGACGGACAACTTTGGGCGTGGGGTGGTAACGAAGCCGGGCAGTTGGGTGTCGGCATTTTATTGCAATCGGTACACGCGCCGGTTCGTGTGTCTGCGCCGTTGGTGCGTGATGACAATGACGGGGTTGAAGTAACGCGGGCTGCTGCACTGACAGCTTACCGCGATTTCCTACTCGAAGTCATTGAACATTTCGGCCACATACATAATGATTTGGCACAACACGGCGTTCGTCATGCGGAATTGCTTGATTTTGGCGACGATGGCATTCCGTCATTGGCGTTGATTTTCAATGCGCATGACCGCTCGCGCACGCCTGTGATTGTGGTGCATTATAATGGTGGGCAGGTTGACGTGGTGTATCGCCATTATATCGTTCATGTTTGCGAGCTTGGCAGAAACCCCAAAGGTGATAGACCAATCTCTGTTTTTGAAATCGCCGAAAGCGCAAAGCGGGCTTATCTTGTGTATGTTGAGGGCGAGAGCCGAGCACGACGACGTTATTCTGCGCGAGATGGCGACAGATTTATGACAGTATTAAGCAGAAGCGCATTTCGTCCACATAATCAAGGCGTGGTGTGCTACAAATCTGAGTTAAATTTCTCTGTGGACTTTGAAAGCGTAACGCGAACCGAACACGACAGCGCGCCGCGAGAATTGCTGGGCATTACACGCACTCGTCCGTTTGATTTGACGTTGTACACGTATCTGCCGAATCTGATTGCGGAGATTGAGCGGATGCTGTAACCTCAATTTCAGTTACTTGCCGTTTACATTTGTAATAAATCTTTACAGCCACCACAATAATCACAATTAGCGCAATAACAAGCAGCCTGTGCAGCACATCCAGCGCTGCTGCATAGCCGATTTCAAGGCGCACGTTTACGTAGTCGAGAGCAAGTGGTCTAATTGTGAGCGTGTTGCGGCTGGTGGAAAAGAAACCGGGTAAAAGCATTCCGCGGATGTTGTGTTCAAAAAGAAAAGACATAATTATCGGGATTAAGAATGCTAAAATCGGGCGCAATGATTTGCTCATGCGTTCAAGCGGGATTGTCAGTAATGCGGCGGTAATTCCGAGTGTGGCAATGACGAAGTAGAGCAGCAGTAATCCAAGTGTGCGATGAGTATCTATCCATCCGAGGTAAGCAAATAAAAGAAAGTTTGAATTTACCCAAAAATAGACAAGCGACAAAAACAACAGCGCAGAAACGCACCAGTAATACGCAACCTTACTGCGTTTGCGCACTATTTCGTAGAGAAATAACAAAATAGTTCCAACAATCGCGGAGGTTAGTGCGTATAAGAACAAGGTGTTGCCTAGTGCTGTGGTGAATAAAGTATCGCTGAAAGCTCTGATGTAATTATCCAACCAAATAAAATTTGGGTAGACAAACAAATGAAAATCAGTAAAGCTGCGGATAACCAACCCGATAAATTGCAGCATAAATACAAGAATAAACGGCATGATAAAAAATAATGCGTATTTCTTTTTCACTGGATGCCTCCATTGTATATTATGTTGTTATATTAACACGAAATCGGCGCGATGTCCAATTCTTGCGTCATCGCAATTTAATTTCACGTCAAACAGCTGTCTTTTTTACAAGGCGGCTGTTGTTTTTGTGCGTTTGTCCTTGCAAAATCTGTCGAAAACAGCGATTGCGCGTGCAAAAATCGAATTTTTTTGAACAATGCCCTCACAGCAACATACAATGATGCGAAGGCAAAAAATATAGGAGGACTGCTATCTATGGAAAAAGTCAATCCCGGCCCCTTGGCCGAAGAAATCAAGCTCGATACCGCCAAATCATTCAAAGAAGCCGTTTGCGTCCACACACAGAAAATCTATGACGCTTGCAGAGATAAAGACTGTTTGGAGGACATGCGCGTATTCCTCACGCGGAGCAGTCAGCAAATCGTTGATCGTGCCATCAGCGTCAAGGCACGCCGCGCCGAACTGCTTTGGGTTTTTATCGACGTCGAGCCGGTACCATTCAACCGTGGATTTTATACTTGTGATATTCGTTACTTTTATCGCATTACCGCCGATGCCTTTTGCGGCGTTGGACGTCCCCAAGAGGTCAGTGGATTGACCACATTTGATAAGCGCGTGATTCTATTCGGCAGTGAGGGAAACGCTAAAATCTTCAAAAGCAACACCAGCATCAACGGGCTGGATGCGCAATCAGTACGCAGCACGAGTATGCCCAATTGCGTAGTCGAAGTTGTCGATCCGATTATTCTCAACATCAAGATGGTCGATACTTGTGAATGCCGCCCCACTGACGATATGTGCGAAGTTCCGCCATTTATCATGCATAGCTTTGACGATGAGTTAGTGTTACACGGCGATGAAAAACGCTTATACTGTACACTCGGGCAATTCTCCATCGTGCGCCTCGAACGTGACACGCAGTTGATTATTCCTGCCTACGACTTCTGCTTGCCGGACAAAGAATGCGTTGGTAGCTCGGAAGACAATCCGCGCAATTTGTTCCAAAAGATTAAATTCCCCGTCGATGAGTTTTTTCCGCCCAATATGCTCGACAGCGATTGTGATCAGTTGAAAGAACTTCGCCACCAATGCGAAGGCACTTTGTAAAGCATAACAGCCAAAGATTACAAAGCGGCGCCGCCATGCAATGCGGTGCTGCTTTTGTGCGTAGGTTAATTGAATTCGTCAACCCTAAGTCAAGATAGAACTGTACAGCCTATATCCTCCGCCAATATTATACGCATCAAATCCATTCTGTATGAGAATACGAGCAGCAATATAGCTGCGCATACCGCTATGACAGTGCACGTAGATTGGCTTTACTTTATCAAGACTACCCAACTGTCCGCGCAAGTCATCCAGTGGTATATTGTTAAAACCTGCGATTCCTCCTTGTGCGGCTTCCCATTTTGAGCGGACATCCAGCAATGTCGCGCTACCATCACGAGGCAGATTGTCTACATCATGCCAATGGATTTGCTTTACTTTACCTGTCAACAGATTTTCAATGGCAAAGCCTGCCATATTTATCGGGTCTTTGGCTGAAGAGTAAGGCGGCGCATAGCAAAGCTCCAATTGCGTGAGGTCAAACGCTGTCATGTTGGCGCGAAGGGCGGTTGCCAATACATCGCAACGTTTATCCACGCCGTAAAAGCCTACCATTTGTGCACCCAATATTTTACCTGTCTCTTTTTCGAAAATTACTTTTGTAGAAGTCGATTTTGCGCCGGGGTAATATCCCGCATGGCCGGGCAGCCATACAAATGCCTTGTCATAATTCAAGTTAAGACGTTTGGCAGTTTTTTCATTGATGCCGGTGGCAGCCACTGTCATATCAAACACTTTCAGTATCGACGAACCTTGTGTACCAACGTATACTGAGGGAATGCCACAAATGTTGTCAGCGGCTATGCGCCCTTGCTTATTAGCCGGGCCGGCCAACGGTATCATGGCCTTTTTGCCGGTGATAAAGTCGGTTACTTCAACTGCGTCGCCCACAGCGTAGATGTGCTTATCTGAGGTGCGCATGTGCTTGTCCACAATAATGCCGCCTCGCTCGCCGGTGGCAAGACTGGCATCTTTCGCCAAATTGCTTTCGGGATGCACGCCAATTGCCAAAATGACTAAGTCAGTATGAATGGCGCGGTCAGTCAGTTGGACAGTTAAACCACCTGCGTCTTCTGTGATGGCCTGAACTTTATTGCTTAGATATAGTGAAACGCCCGATTGTCGTAAATAGTGATGAACATCGCAGGCCATATCAATATCTAGCGGTGCGATGACTTGGTCGGACATTTCGACGATGTTGACATCCAATCCCGCTTCTTTTAAGTTTTCAGCCATTTCCACGCCGATGTAACCGCCGCCAACTACAACCGCGCGCTGTGGCTTGTTTTGCTGAATATATGTCTTGATGTGGTCGGTATCGGGAATAGTACGCAGGGTGAATACGCATGGTAGATCAGTGCCGGGAAAAGGCGGCTTGATGGGCTCTGCGCCGGGTGCGAGAATGAGCTTGTCATAGGACTCACGGTACGTTTCGCTCGTAGTTATATCTTTAACTGTGACGGTTTGAGTCGCCGGGTCAATTGCGGCAACCTCGCTCAACGTCCGTACATCAATATTGAAACGGCGGCGGAAACTTTCCGGCGTTTGCAGCAAAAGCGCGCCTCTATCAACAATTGTGCCGCCGATATAATATGGCAGACCACAATTGGCAAATGAAATATGCTCGCCTCGTTCAAACATTACAATTTCCGCATGCTCGTCTAATCGACGCAGCCGTGCCGCCGCTGAAGCACCGCCGGCCACGCCGCCGACAATCAAGATTTTACGCATCGTAACATCCTCCTCGCCGTAATTTTCATTTTTTAGCAAGCATAGTTTAGATATTTCTAATATGGCATACAAAAAACAATCTGTCAATATGACAGTAGAAGATTTATCGCTGTGCGAAGGGTGCGGGAGAATGATAGCTGTTATTCTTCGCCGTAAAAAGAAACTTTGTTTATAAGCCTGTAGCAGCGAGCTTTTTGCCCATCCGCCAAGCCTCGACAAATCACACCACTCGCCTCGAAATCATACAATGATATAGAACAGGAGAGTGATGATATGGCCGAATGCTTAATTGCGTGTCGATCAATGACTTACGCGCAACGCGCTGACCGAGTGTTGAGCCGTGCAGGGCTGCATGGAGTGAATGTGACGAAAATAAAGAATGGGTTCGATAAAGAAGGTTGCGTTTATGGTGTTAAGCTGCAACAAAAAATGCTGTCCGAAGCGTTGGAGGTGTTGGCAGAACAAGGGCTTACGCCGCGCGGCGTGTATGCCATTACGACTGAGGGCGAGTATAAGGAGTTGCCGATATGATTTATTTTGACAATGCCGCCACAACATTGCAAAAACCGCCGCGTGTTGCCGATGCCATGCGGCGCACTGTTGGTATAGCAGCCGGGCCGGGCCGCGGTGCGCATAAAAACGCCATGGCTGCTGCCGACATTTTATTCAACACGCGTGAGACGTTGGCGGAATTCTTTTGCACCGACAGCCCCGAGTCAGTGATTTTTACATCTAACGCTACCCATTCGCTGAATATTGCCCTTCAGTCACTGCTGCCCAAACGCGGCGTTGTGCTGCACTCATCGCATGAGCATAATGCTGTCATGCGTCAATTATACGTCGCCGAACAAGTAACGTTGCGGCAAGTTGATTGCCCGCTGTTCAATGCCAACGCCACGCTGGAAAATTGGCGCAAGGCCTTGGATGGCGACGTAAAATTGGCAGTGCTTTGTCACGCATCTAACGTCTTCGGTTCGCTCACGCCTGTGGAAGGAATTGCGGCATTATGTGCCGCACGTGGCGTACCGCTTGTGCTGGACGCGGCGCAATCGTGCGGGCATGTGCCGATTATTGCCGAAAATTTACCCAATACCGTTATCTGTGTGCCGGGACATAAAGGACTATATGGCCCACAAGGCACAGGCATATTGATTGTGCCGCAACGTATGAAGTTGGAACCATTCATGCGCGGCGGCACGGGAAGTTTGTCCTTGCGGCGTGAAATGCCTGACGACTACCCCGACAGGCTCGAAGCCGGTACACAAAACATGCCCGGCATCGCGGGGCTACATGAAGGCGTCAAATTCGTCATGCAGAAGGGTTTTGATGCTGTCTTGACACATGAGCACAAGTTGATGGCGCTGCTGATTGTCGAGTTATCTAAGCTATCAAGCGTAACGCTTTATCATGGCGACTCGCGACAACAACTCGGCGTGCTGTCATTCAGCGTTGCCGACAAGGATTCCGAAGACATTGCCAATGAGTTATCGCGCTACGGTATTGCCGTACGGGCAGGCTTGCACTGCGCACCGCTAGCGCACCGCAATGTTGGTACATTGGCACACGGCACGGTACGCGTGAGTTTTTCAATATTCAACACCGAGCGGGAGGTAAGGGAGTTTGCGAGGCGGTTGAAGGCGATTTTGTAGTGTGTATGTAATAATAAGGAACCCCTTGATTCGGTTGACATCAAGGGGTTGCCTGTTTCCGATAATGTTTATAATGTGACTTCCATATGTATGTCCTCAGGTTCTTTATCGAACAATTCCTTGATAGGCTCATCAGTCGCTTTGAACCCAATGCCTGTGTAGAAATGGACAGTATTTTTTGAAGGCGTAGCTGAAACATACATCTTTTTTCCACCCAACCGTTTGGCTCTTTCTTTTGACATATTAACCAGTTTAGTGGCGATACCTTGTTTTCTATAATTTTTACTTACAAAGCAACTGGTTAATTGAATGATGTCGTTGTTTTTTCCAACAAGCTGCCCTCCCACACCAACTAAACCGACAAGCATTTCCCGGTGGAATGCCCCATACATTGTTCCACCCTCATCATAGATGTTTATGAGTTCTGCGATTCGTTTTTCAATGTTATCCAATCCTTGAATCTCATAATACTCCTTCTCTAAAGCCAAATTGCCATCTCTAAAATAATAAATATCTTCCACAATTTCATATCTATCTATTTCTCTAAATTTTTGGCACTCATCTCTTAATAAAAGCCGATACATAATATCCATGATAATACTCTCCTTGCAAAATTAATAAGCACCTTCAAAACGGAAAGTGCTTACATTTATCACACACATGGAAATATCGGTGCTATATTCCATAGGTGAGCAACACACTTTGCATTATGACATAAACTTTATTCATAATTGCTCACCTCCTTTTTATTACATTAATTGTAGCACACAGCTATGCAATTGTCAAATAATTTACAAGGGTTCCAATTTTGTCAGCCGCCTACTCGGCTGCTCTTGGCTCAATACGCCGCAAACGGCTTAAATCCTTTGCCCAGCACTTCTTGTACGTTGGCTAAAATCAAGAACGCCTCGGCATCCGCCGCTGTGACAGCCTTCTTGACGGCTGTAATCTCATAGCGGCGCACGGCGCAGAGAAAGACAGTTTTATTATCGCCCGAGAACATGCCTTTGGCATCAATGGCTGTTGCCCCGCGCTTGACTTGCGCCAGCAACACATCACGCACTTGCTCGGGCTGACTGGTGACAATCAGTATTGATGTCGCACTGTCTAGGCCATTGAGGTATGAGTCCAGCACCATGCCGCTGATGAATTGCACCACCAATGCGTATAAGATTGCTTCGGGGCTGTGGAAGAGGAATGCTGCCGCGATAAAAATAACTACGTTGATATACAGCGCGATGCGGCCTAATGATAAATCGCCCCGCTTGCGCTGGACGAGTTTGCCGATGATGTCGATGCCGCCGCCGGTGGCGCCGCGCGATAGAACCAAGCCAAAGCCCAGTCCTGCTAAAATTCCGCCGCATAGGGCGGCCATCAATATTTCTTCGATGTGGAAGTAGGGCAAGATATGCGGCAGAAAATCAAGCAAAAATGAACCGGCCGCGACCGAAAAGATAGTGCGCACCAAAAACTTTACACCCATGGAGCGGAAGCCGATGAAAAAAAGCGGCAGGTTCATCAACAGCACCATCGAGCCGATGGGCCACCCGAGCTGCACATATAGAATCAGCGCGATGCCGGACAGTCCGCCGAGCGGGATTTGGTGCGGAAGAATAAAGTAAATGACGGCAACGGCGAACAGCAAGTTGCCGAATAAGATGACAGTATAATCAAACGTTTGAGCTGCGACTCTCTTAATCATCTAGTTTTCCAAACCTCCGATAATATCCATCAAGGCGTTGAGGCGCGCCGTGTTGCCTGTGAGGTACAGATGGCCGAAGACAGCTTCGAGCGCTGTGGCGAGCTTGTAGTCTTCGGGGGCGATGTTTTTAGGCATGGTGGGTGATTTGGCATTGCGGCCGCGGCGGAAAACGTCGATTTCCTCTTGCGTGAAATGTTGCTGCAATGCGCGGGCGGCAACGGCTTGACGGGTGGCGTTGACCTGTTTGACGGTGGCGGTGTGGAGCAGCTTGGCCGTCGGTGTGCCGTTGAGGCAGAGCCGTGTACGTACCATGAGCTCATATACGCCGTCGCCGATGTGCGCGAGGGCCAGAATGCTGATGCCATGCAGTTTGTTGATGGGAATTCCGGGTTGGAGTAGATTCGTCATAGGCTTGACGGCGGGTCGGTTTCGACCGACAGGGCAGTTTTTGGGGTGTTTTGCAGGGGTGGAGGTGTTGCTTCGGACGGCGAGACAATCGTTTTGGGGGGCATCGTTGCTGTTTCGTGAGGTAGACCCGCATTTTGATCGGACAGTGTCGCTTTTTCTTGCGACAGGCCTGCATTTTGAGCGGGTGATGCTGCATTTTGGTCGGGGGCGGGGGTAGACTCTGCGGGTTGAGTTGTTATTTTGGCAGGCGTGTCAGTGAGGGATGGTGTATGGGGTTCATCGTATATGCCTACGACTTCGTGCCCGTCGGCGGACAGGATTTTTTTGCGCGTCGGGCGTGTTAGCAGCGTCAGCAAGCCTGTGCCGATTAAGATGAGTAGAGCGTTGGCGGGGTAAGGGTAGCGTGCATTTGTTTCCATCAGAAGCAAGAAAAAGAACAAGCCCCAGAAAGCGATGGACAACGGCAATATCGGTGACAGCCGCCGCCGCGCTTTTTTGACGAACAGCAATAGCGACATTGACAGCAGTGCCGCCGCCAGCACAATATAATAATACCCATTTGCCGCAAAACTTAACAGTCGCTGCCAAGCTGCGACGCTGATGTGCCCGACAGGTTGGCCGTATTCGTTGACTGTTTCGTTGTTGGCCTGCCAGTTGACGACCCAGTCGTCGCGTCCCCACAGGTTGATGGTTTTGCGCGCCAACAACGGCAGCATGGTGCCGTCACGCAAGTTTTGGTGCGCCGAATACACAGCCTGCTCCATAAAGTCGCGCTGCACTTCGATGGCAGAGCGCGATGTGTCGTGGAGCGCGGGCAGGAAGTAGTTGATTTGCAGATATTCATTGAGTATGCCGTTGCTCGGCGCGTGCATGCCGACGAGCAAGTTCCAGCCGCCGCTCATGGCCGGCCGTGAATTGGGGAAATCAGAGAATGGAATAGGAGGTACGTCGCGGTCAAGGAAAAACTCGCTGAGATCGGTGTCGTAAGAGCGTTGCAATGTTGGTGCGAGGTAGGCGTGTTCGTACAGAGACAGCGCGCCGAAGTAGAACAGCGGCAACAGCAGGCACAGAATTAGGCCGCGTTTGAGGAAGTTTTTGCCGAAGACGACCAAATAACCTTGTACACGCACGAAAGCGTGCGACAGTATCAAGTGAAAGACAAGGGCAATTAAGATAACCAAACTGATGGGGCGGATGATCGATGAAAACCCCAGCACAATGCCGCATGCACAGACGAAAAACAGCCGCGATCTCCATATCTCGGCGCGGTGTATGCGCAGATAAAGGCTGATGGCGGCGAGCATGAGCGTGAGGTGCAGCATTTCGGCGCAGATGAGCGACACAAACATGACTTGACCGGGCATAAACGCCCAAATGAGTGCCGCAATGCCGCCGATCCAGGGCGCAAATAACTTGGCGCCGATGTCGTACATGAGCGCGGCGATGGCGAGGCAGAGCGCGAGATTGAAGCCGAATGCCACGCTGTATGATACACCGAACAGACTGTACATCCACGACAGCACCAGCGTATAGCCCCAGGTGTGTGGAAAAATGGCGGTGTACCGTCCCCACAGAATGGTGCCGTGGTTGGCGTAGTGCGCCGCCAGCTCGTGGTAGCGCGCGAAGTCGCTCACCGGCTCATTGGCGGTCAACAGTATCCACGCGAGGCGGGCGGCCAGCGTTATCAACAGCGCAAGCAGCAGCCATACCCATGGCTTTACGCGGGAGAGCCTGTCGGTGATGGTGTAGATTTTTTGCATGACAATTCCTCCGTTGTTTTTGGCGGTTTTATAAGATGCGTTAAAAGGCTTGCGCCGACTAAAATGAGAAGTGTATTGGCCGGGAAAGTGTATCGCGGATGGGTTTCGACAAGCAAGCTGAGGAAAAACAGGCCTGTGAGGATAATCATCAGCGGCAATGCGGGTGACAGCAATTTGCGTGACTTTTTTCGCAACAGCCAGAGGGCAGCGGCAGCTAAGGCAAGTGTTAGGATGATGCGGTAGTAGGCGTTTGCGGCAAACCGCAGGGGTCGTTCAAAACTTGTCACACTGACGAGGCCGGACGTGTCATGTCGTGCGGCCCAACCGACGGCCCAATCGTCACTGCCCCACATATGCCGCGCTTTTTCACGCAAGAGTTGCGGGAGCGCGCCGTTTTGAATGGCACGTCCGGTCAGTCTGGCAGCTTGCCGCATAAATATTCGCTGTGCTTGCTGCGCTGTGATGGAATGGTCATCGGCAACAGGGTAGAAGAAAGTATCGCCAATGTGATGTGTCAAAAAGCCGTTGGTGGGTGCGTGCATACCAACCAGCAAATTCCAACCGGGACCGTTCATAGCGGGATGCCTGTTTGGGATTTCTTCGTGCAAATGGTGCGGCGGATCGAGCATGCCAATGATGAATTGCCATTCAGGCGTATCCATTGCGGGCCGCCAATCGCGTGTTTCGTCGGCAAGGCGTTCCGAGCGTTGCAGGGCGGGTGCCAGATAGGCGTGTTCATACACTGCCATAACGCCAAAGTATGTCATGGGAATCAGCAGACAGAGCAGTAAGCCTTGACGGCAAAATCGCCTGATGTTGATGAGTAAAATAAATCGATTTGTACGCGTGGCATGGACTATGACAAGGTGGAGCATAAAGGCGAGTAACAGGACCAATCCAATCGGGCGGACGATGGCGGAGAAAGCCGTTGCCAAGCCGCAAACGCAAGCTAAAATCAGTCGCATTTTCAGTGTTTCGGCCCTATTCATGCGTACATATAAATTGATAGCCGCCAGCATAATCGCAAGATGGAGCAATTCAGCGGCGATAAAATTTGAAAATAAAATTTGACCGGGCATAAGCGCCCAAATCAATGCCGCAACGCCGCCAATCCAAGGTGTAAATAATTTTGCGCCGATGTCATAAATCAAGGATACAATAGCAAGGCAAAGCACAATGTTAAATCCGTACGCCGTGGCATGTGATGCTCCAAAAATGTTGTACACCCACGACAGTACCATAGTGTAGCCCCAAGTGTGCGGGAAAATCGAGGTAAATCGCCGCATTAAAATGATATTGTGTTCGGCGTAATGCGCGGCGAGTTCGTGGTAGCGCAGAAAATCGTTGGCCGGTATATTGCGCGTCAGCAGCACCCACGCCAGGCGCGTGAACAGCGTTACCAACAGCGCAAGCAGCAGCCATACCCATGGCTTTACGCGGGAGAGCCTGTCGGTGATGGTGTAGATTTTTTGCATGAGTTGGCCTCCCTGCGTAAATTTGGAATGCGAAATTATCGCGCGGCGGCGCGGGCGAACACTGTTCGTCCCTTATGCTAATAATTCTTTCAGTTCGTCGGCTCTGTGTGTTTTTTCCCAGGGCAAGTCCAAGTCGTGGCGGCCGAAGTGGCCGTAAGCGGCGGTTTGGGCGTAGATGGGGCGGCGCAGATCAAGGTATTCGATGATTTTGGCCGGGCGGAGATCGAAAAGTTGGTTGATGGCGGCGGTGATTTTGTCGTCGCTGACGATGCCTGTGCCAAATGTGTCGACCAGCACGCTGACGGGGGTGCTGACGCCGATGGCGTAGGCGACTTCCAACTCGCAACGGCGCGCCAGCCCCGCAGCAACGATGTTTTTGGCAATGTGGCGCATCATATACGCTGCGCTGCGGTCGACTTTGGTGGGATCTTTGCCCGAGAATGCGCCGCCGCCGTGCCGCGCCGCGCCGCCGTAGGTGTCGACGATGAGCTTGCGGCCGGTCAGTCCCGAGTCGCCCTGTGGGCCGCCGACGACGAAACGGCCGGTCGGGTTGATGTAGAATTTGGTGTCGTTGTCGAGCCACCCGACGGGTATGACGGGGTCTATGACGGCCTCGCGCAAGGCTTTGCGCAAAGCGTCGGTGCTGATATTTTCGGTATGGTGTGCCGACAGCACGATGGCGGGGCAGCGTGTAATGTTGCCGTTCTTGTCGTATTGGACGGTGACTTGGGCTTTGCCGTCGGGGCGCAGCCAGCCGAATGTACCGTCTTTGCGTACTTGGGTGAGTTGGCGAGTGAGTTTATGCGAATAGACCAGCGCGGCCGGCATGAGTTCCGGCGTTTCGTCGCAAGCATAACCAAACATCATGCCTTGGTCGCCAGCACCCGTCATGTCGGCGGCGTCGCCGGCATATTCGAAGGCTTGGTTGACGCCTTGGGCGATGTCGGCGCTCTGCTCGTCAATAGAGGTCAAAATGGCGCAGGTGCGGTAATCCATGCCGCCGACAGCGTCGTCATAGCCAATGCGTTGCAACGTATCGCGCACGATTTTTGGAATATCGGCGTATGCGTTGGTTGAAATTTCGCCCATGACAAGTGCCATGCCTGTGGTAACAATGGACTCGCAGGCAACACGCGCGTGCGGGTCTTGCGCTAAAATGGCGTCAAGCACACCGTCGGAAATTTGGTCGCACACCTTGTCGGAATGTCCCTCGGTGACGGATTCGGATGTGAATAGTTTCATGGGATAGGGCTCTCCTTTGTTTTTATAGGGACAGTAGAGCACTGCCCCTACGCGCAGTATACCACCATTTACTGTAAAATTCAATAGATGCATTGACAACAAGGGCTGTATCGCGTACAATAAAAGGAACGAAGGCTTAGGAGAATATATTTATGAAAACAAAACGCGCGTTATCGCTGGCGGTGAGTTTGTTGATGCTGTTGTCTATGACGAACGGCGTTGCGTTTGCAGCCGATTCCCCGCTGTCTGCTGATTCGCCCAACAGCTGGGCTGTGCCGTATGTGCTGCGGGCTGTGGAGTTGGAGATTATTGACAGTCAGGATTTGCCCGAAGGGGTGCTGTTTCGGGAGGGTGCGCCGCGTTGGTACATAGCTGAATTACTGGCCAATTATATGGTTGTTTACAGCGGCGCGGCAGACCTTGATGAAGTTGTTTCCAACTGGTTGGCGGTGCCGGGCAATGAGCCGGGCGATATAGATTTCCCTGATGTGCCGGATACGCACCCGCAGTATGCGCAGATCATGGCGATGGCGACGATGGGTGTTGTGACAGGCGGTGAGTTCGGCGGTGTGTTTGGCTTTGGGCCGAACCATACGCTGACGCGCGCTGAAGCGGCTGTCGGCTTGACGCGCATGATGGAGGCCTTGGGGTATACTGTGGTAGGTTTCCCGGCCGCGACTGATTTTGCCGACTGGCTGCCGCCGGGGCAAGGCGGTATTCAGTCTTGGGCGCGCGGGGCGGTTGCCTTTATGTATTACCATGAGGTGATGCTCAGCACGGCGACAACCGGTACGCCGCCGGGCGACCCGCTTTTCATCTTTAATCCAAATTTTGCGTTTCAGACACAGCAGTTGATCGCCGGTATGGTGCGTATGCTGGATGAAGTGGAGTGGCGCGATCCGCCGCAATGCCAATGCATGATGTCACAGGTTCACTTTGATATTTTTGATTTGGTGCCGGGCGGCTGGGTGAGCGAGCCGAGCGCGCCGGGGGCTGACAACAGCGTGATTGTTGAAGTTGACGACGATGCGTACCGACTTATCAATGTCGGCGGCTCTTGGCCGCATACGACGTATACGATGGAGACGCCCATTCCGCTGCTTGCGGCAGATTGGGATGACATGGTGCTGCGCTATAATATCAGGGTGGCAGGCGCGGCAAATATCTTGTTTGCCCATGGTGATGCTACACAGGACAATCTCTATTCGTTGAGTTATATTCTCTCTGAGCGCACGATAGGCACTGCCGATGACGACTTGCCTGCCGGCTGGTACAGCGGAGAGATACCGTTGCGCGAATTGCTTGCTTATATGCGCCAAGGGCAGCAGATAACGCCGTTTGCCGGCGAGTTGTTCAGTTTGGCGGCGATGCGTGTCTTTGCCGTCAACGGCACGGTCACATTCTACAGCTTCAGCATTGAAACGGTGTTTGAGTGCATCGGCGAAGGGTGTACGGCGGGTACGCCTGACCCAAACCGCCCGCCTGAAATCGAATGGCTATGGCGCGGTCAATATGCCGGCAGCGGATTTGCCGGCAGCGGCTTCTTCCCCAACGGCGTCAACATTGTCGATTACGCTTACTATCACAACCGAGAACGTGTTGACACCATCCCCGGACCTGTCGGCAACAACGATGTCAAGTATGTTTTTTATAGCCAGACAGAGGCGCGTGTCGTCAATGTCAACGATGGTTGGGCCATCACCTTGCCGACGCATGACTATACTGCCGACTTTCGGCTCAGCGGCATTCGCTCGCAATTTCATTACGGCGCGTATGATGGCGCCGACTCGGTACTTACGGTAACGCGCGAAGACCAAAGTCCGTATTCTAACACGCGCGAGGGATGGAATATATTTTTTGGCGAGTGGATCAACCGCTTTATTGGCAGTGATACTTTCTTGAGTAACAATGATATCGGTACGGTTCGCGCGCAGTCGACGCGGGTTCATATATTGCCGGGCTTTGAAGTTGTCACGTATAACTTACGCGTTGAAGGGCGCGGAAACATTGAACGTCCCTATTACGATATTGCTGTCATTCGCCGCACCGGTGAGTACCGGGTGCATTATATGCTCGTGCGCCGCTCGGCACGTGAAGATGTCATTGGCTTTGACAGGTTGATTGCCGGATTTGCCGTGTTCTCGCGCAACGGCCGGGCGCAAAATGACCAAACGCCATTTGAGCCGAATATTCCTGACTATTGGAGCGCCGAGACGCGTGCATACTATGAGAAACTGCTCAATCAGGAGACGGTTGACTGGGGTTTCTTTACTCGCTCGATGGCGGGCGACCAGCAGCCAAACTGGTCTTGGGGCAATATAGCGTTAGACCGCTACCATCTCAATAGGACACAAAATTTCCTGGCCGAGCACATGGGGCTGGACAGCCGATTTGACTTCCCCATTCTGCCCACGTATACGCATTTGCGCGGCACCGGCACTGCAGCAAACGGGTGGCGCGGCGTTCACATCGGCATGCCGTTGACGTTGGCGCGTGAGTTCGCGGGCGGCAACGGGTTTAACGGCCGTCCCGTATTGCAAATCAGCTATCAATTCACCACGACGAACAACGGTAGCTTGGACGTTGCGCGGTCGCCGATGTTTGACATTCTCAACGGCGATTATGACGACCAGTTCCGCTTTGAAGCGCAACAGCTTATCGCCTACGGCTATCCCGTCCTCTTCCGGCTCAACAACGAAATGAACACCGACTGGGTGAGTTATTGCGGTATGATTACGCTGATGGATCCTGACATTTTTGTCAAGACGTGGGAGCATATGTACAACATTTTCCGCGAAGAGGGTGCTGACAATCTGATATGGATTTTCAATCCCCATACGCCGACAATTCCGTTTGGCAGCTGGGGCGAATGGCAGGCGTATTTGCCCAGCATGGACACGGTGCATATGCTTGGCATTACCTATTACGAGATGGGAAACCATCCGGAGTTCCGGTCGTTTAGAAGCATGTATACGACGATTTATAACAAGTATATACCCTACTTCGATAACTTTCCGTGGTCGATTTCGGAATTTGCTGCCGGTTCGGGCGGTGAGCGGCAGTGGCGCGACGGCGGCTGGCAGCCTACCACGCGATTCCGCCATGTTGCGCAGCAGACGGCGTGGGTCAATGCCATGTTTAACGATTTTAGAAATCGTCAAAATCACCGCTATCTGCAAAACATCAGGATTGCCGTGTGGTTTTCGGTCAACGACGTGGTAGGCCTTGGTTGGGGTCAAAATCGTCATTACTACTCGGTCAATCAGCTGGACATTGCTACGCATGAAACCATGCCGACCATTCACGCGTTTAGGGATTGGTTCGCTGAGCAGAGCTAGGAGAAATTTACGGCACAAGGGCGGCATTATGCCGCCCTTGTATTATATATTATGCCTTGACAGTTGGGTACAAACGTTGTACAATAAATGCATTGAAGCCTTAAAAATAAAGGAGTGGTGATATGCGCACGCCTGAACAGATGAAAGAGTTGATTATAAAAGTTGCCGAGAAGGATAAACGCATTCGTGCCGTGATGCTTGGCGGGTCGCGGGCTAATGCTGATGCGCCGCGTGACGATTGGATGGATTACGATGTCGGATATGTTATCGATTGCGAAAAGTCGATTAAGGCAATGACCAAAGACTTAACGTGGATGGATGTACTCGGCGATGAAGTTTCCGTGCGTATTACGAGCGCAGAAAAGCCCGATTGGTCGGACGGGGAAAGCTATTTTATTTTGACCCAATATGCCGATGGCACGCGCATTGACTTGACATTTGCGACAGTTGATGCCTATCACAAAACGCTCGAATCCGGCGATCACGGTCCTGCTGAAATTTGGTTGGACAAAGATGGTGTATTTAACCTTGGGCATGACAACGGATTGAAATATTATGTTGAAGCACCCGACGAAAAAACATATCTCGTGTGTTGCAACGAGTTTTGGTGGATAATGCCGTATGTTGCCAAAGGCTTGTGTCGTCAGGAAATGAGCTTTGCGCAAACCTTTTTGACCCATATACGGGAAGAGTTAGTTAAAGCATTGGGTTGGTATGTTGGCATGAAGAACGAAACGCCGGTTACAATCGGGAAGTTTGGAAAGTATCTGCAAAAACTTCTGCCGCCGGAGATTTGGCGTGAATTTGCTGCGACGTATGCCGGGGGTGAGTATCCGCAGATGTGGAGTGCTTTGTTTATGGCAGGCGAGCTGTTTGGCAAGGTGGCGCAGCAAGTGGCCGACCACTATGGGTTTGCCTATCCGTATAAGGACGAGCAGCGCGTGACGGCGTTGCTGAAAAGCATGCAAAGCGACGCCACCAAGCGCATTCGCGCTACGACCTGCGCGTTTACGGGGCGGCGGCCGCAGGCTTTGCCGTGGGGCTACGACGACGGTCATCCCGACGCGCGGGCGTTTGCCAAACGCATCAGCGCCGAGATTGAGAGAAGCTATGACGCGGGGTATCGCAATTTTATTTGTGGCATGGCACAGGGCGTGGACTTGCTGGCGTGCGAACAGGCAATTTTGCTCAAAAAGACAACCTGCCCTGAGCTGGTGCTGGTGGCCGCCATTCCCGGCAAAGACCAAACGCGCAACTGGCCGTCGGAGCAAATCGAACGGTATAATGCCTGCTTAAAACATTGCGATGTGCGCCGTATTTTGTCGCAGTTTTGCAATGTGGAGACGTACCATTACCGCAATCGCTGGATGGTTGACAATGCCAGCCGTTTGATTGCCGTGTGGGAAGGCGACCCGTCGGGCGGAACGGGGCGGACGGTAGCGTATGCCGAGAGCAAGGGCGTTGATGTGGTTAAGATTTGGTGGGATGAGAAATAAGTCTATTGCTTTGTGTGTATTTTCTCTTTGTTTGGCCGGGCGGGTACTGATTTTGTCTTCACATCGGTATGGCGCATAAGACAACCCTTGCACCTCATAGGTTATCCATGAGGTGACGCTTATGAGATGTCCGATTCACAATAAAGAGGGCTGTGACTGCCATCAGAGCCGTATTGCCGATATTCGCTGCAAGGAAGTTATCAACGTTTGCGATGGTTGCCGTTTGGGATTTCCGTGCGATGTGCTGCTTGATTTGCAGTGCGCGCGTCTGCTTGCCATCGTTGTGCCGGGTCCGAGCTCGTTTTTCGGGCTGTTCGGGCGCAAGGAAGATTTTGTTATTCCGTGGGAATGCATCCGCACCATCGGACGTGACGCGATCTTGGTGGAGTTTGATGAGCATAAGCACAGGCACAGACGGCATCGGAGAAAGTTTTTTGATATGTAAGGGACGATGGCATGAGTCCTTATGTATATATTTCGACAAAAGGGATTGACAATATATATATATATACTATGTGTGCAAGGATTCTATCCTAAATTATTAAGGAGGTCTTTGCAAATGAAAAATCAAGCAAGACGAATCATCGCCGTACTCATTTTCTGCACGATGGCAGTAGGTATGTTTACTGCAAGCGGCAACTACTATGGTTCGGGGGTGGCCTATCAGCGGGTTCTAATTGAGTATTATGATGAGTTGACCATTTACGAGATGCTCGAAATCATTGATGCCGATTGCGAAGAATATCTTGAAGAAAACGGAATAACAGCATTTGAACAAACTGTTGAAGAAACGACAGACTACATCATAACAACAACCGAAGTGACACAATTGCTTTCGAGCGTAGAGTATGCGTCGGGTAATGTTGTTGAAACGTATGCGAATACGGTTTCAATAGAAGCACTTCCTATTGAGTATGCTGAGGAAAGTAGTCTTGACACCCCAACAATTACTAACTTAACAGGCCTTGCGATAATGCCGTTGAGTACAAGTAACCATTCGCGCTCATCATCGCGGATGGATGGTTCGCTGTCTGCGCGAGTAACTCTTAGGGTTGATTATCGTCGTACTGCCGGAACCGGTGTAAATCGCGGTGTAAATATGTTGAGCATTATAAGAACAGTTTCCACGGTGTCGCCGCCGTCTCCCGTTAGAATTCGGGTAGAAGCGGTGAGAGTGGAGATGAATCAAAGCGGAAGGACTGCCGAGGGGCGACATCGAGGACAATTCGTCGCGCATAATGCCTTTGTCGTGGGCGGGATACGCAGTAACGGCGGAACTTTTAGCATATCGACATCCTCAGGCTGGTTGCCCGTTGAAGATGTTGGCTCTAGTGGTGTTGGGGCAGGCCTTGCCGTGACATTTAGCAATAACGGGGCGACTTCCGGTAGATGGAGCACGTCCATTGCTATCCAAATTCGGTAGTCTTTAAGAAAGGGAGGGGTTTGTGATGACAAAGAAACACATAGTTCAAATTACTCAAATTGTCTTAATTGCGCTTTTGGTTTGCGTTAAGCTGTTTGTCTTCCCGCAAATAGAGGCGCATATCAGCCGAACATTTGATCCGGCGCCGCGAATTTATGCAGGTACAGTGTTTTGGTTTTTGATGGGGCTTGCTCTTGCCATGCCGAAATGGTTTACGGGAAGAAAATTCAAGCTGAACTTAATTTACTTGACAATAGAATTGGCGGCGATTGGGTATATCGCACTTTTTTGGATTTGGCGGTTTGGCGGGATAGTTATGTTTCGGATACGTATAGAGGAGTTGTTTTTGTTTAGCCTTATTGCCGGATATTTTCTGGCCGACTGCTTTAAGTCACATAACCTTACCTTTGCCGAGAAGGCTGACGGGGACTAGTACACTAAATAAAGGGTTCGGCATTGCGCTGAACCCTTGTTTTTTGCGCTGCGGCGTGTTATACTGGAAGCAGATTACATATAGAGGTGGACACTATGAATGTTATTATCGAATCGTCGGCGCGTCATATCCATTTGAGTCAAGCCGATTTAGACACATTGTTCGGCAAAGGGCATATGCTCACCAACAAGCGTGAATTGTCGCAGCCGGGGCAATTTTTGACTGAGGAAAAGGTGCGGCTGGAAGGGCCGCGCGGTGTCATTGACAGGGTCAGCATTCTCGGTCCTGTGCGTCCGGCCACGCAAGTTGAGGTTTCGTTTACCGATGCGCGGGTGCTTGGCGTTGTGCCGCCGGTGAAACAGAGCGGCGATATCGAGGGTGCGGCAAGCGTGAAAATCATTGGCCCGCAGGGTGAAGTGACGCGTGAAGCCTGCATTATCGCCATGCGGCACATTCATATGATACCTGAAACGGCGGAAAAATGGGGCTTGCAGGATGGGCAGCTTGTCAGCATAAAAGTGCCGGGCGAGCGTGGCTTGACCTTCCATCAAACGCCGGTGCGGGTGAGCGAGAAGTTTGCCGATCGTATGCACGTTGATTACGACGAAGCCAACGCCGCAGGGCTGGCCGGTGAGGTTGTTGGCGAGATTGTTGTATAGTTAGCAATGAGGAATAACGTAGGGGCGGCATTCTGCCGCCTGTAGTAGTAAAAAAGACCGCAACGCCATGGTTTTGTGCGCACGGGCGGCAGAATGCCGCCCCTACAATATGGGAGGTACACATCATGCCAACCAAAAAACAACTCGAATCGCTGGACAATCACCTGTATATGTTCCATGAAGGCAATGATATTCGTGCTTACGATTTTTTAGGCGCGCACTTTGGTACGGAGAAGCGTAAAAAAGGTGTTCGATTCCGCGTATGGGCGCCCGAGGCGCAGGCTGTGTCTGTCATCGGTGATTTTAACGAGTGGAGTCATGACACAACGCCCATGACCAAGATTTCGGTCGGCGTGTGGGAGGCGTTTGTGCCGGGCCTGCAAGTGTATGACAACTACAAGTATGCTGTGCAAACGCAGACGGGGGAATGGAGGCGCAAGGCTGACCCCTATGCGTTTCATGCCGAGACGCGCCCCGATACGGCATCGAAAATTTACGACCTAGGCGGCTATACCTGGGGCGACGCGGCGTGGCAAAAAGCTAAAACGGCGTGTTACAACGCGCCGATGAATATTTATGAAATGAATCCGGGCTCGTGGCGTTACCATGAGGACGGCAATTTGATGTCGTACCGTGATATGATCGATGTGCTTGTGCCATATGTGAAAGAGATGGGGTATACGCATGTTGAATTGATGCCGGTGACCGAGTATCCTTACGATGGTTCATGGGGGTACCAAGTGACAGGTTATTTTGCCGCGACGAGCCGCTTTGGTACGCCGCACGATTTTATGGCGCTGGTGGACGCGTTCCATCAGGCGGGCATCGGCGTGATTTTGGACTGGGTACCGGCGCATTTTCCGAAAGACGCGCACGGTTTGGCTGAGTTTGACGGCAGCTATTGTTATGAATACAGCGACCCGCTCAAGCGCGAGCATGAGGATTGGGGTACGTTGGTGTTTGACTACGGGCGCAATGAGGTGCGGTCGTTCCTGTTGTCATCGGCATTGTTTTGGTTGGAAAAATTTCATATTGACGGTCTGCGTGTCGATGCTGTGGCGAGTATGCTCTATCTTGACTATTCGCGCTCTAACAAGGCGTGGCGGCGCAACATTTACGGCGGCAATGAGAACTTAGAGGCCATCGATTTTATCAAGAAGCTCAACGAGCAGATTTTTGCCAATTTTCCCCACGCGCTGATGATTGCCGAGGAGTCGACGGCGTTTCCGATGGTGACAAAGCCGGTTCACATGGGCGGTTTGGGCTTTAACTATAAGTGGAACATGGGCTGGATGCACGACAGTTTGGAATATTTCGGGCTGAACCCGTTTTTCCGCCAGCATCACCACAACAACTTGACGTTTGCCATGCTGTACGCGTTCAGCGAGAACTTTATCTTGCCGTTGAGCCATGATGAAGTGGTGCACGGAAAAGGCTCGATGATTGGGCGTATGCCGGGTGCGTATGAAGAGAAATTTGCCGGCTTGCGAGCCTATTACGCCTTTATGCTGGCGCATCCGGGCAAGAAATTGACTTTCATGGGGCATGAGATCGCGCAATTTGACGAGTGGGATGAAAATAAGCAGATTCAATGGCAGTTGCTCGATTATCCCGCCCATGCAGCGCATCACGCCTATGTTCGCGCGATGAACAATTTTTATCTCAGCCGTCCAGAAATGTGGGAGATCGACACCGATTGGGAGGGCTTTGAGTGGCTGTGCAACGACGATGCACACGGCAATACTTTGGCATTTCTACGCCGCGATGAGGACGGAAAAGAGCTGATTTGCGTCTTTAATTTCAACGGCGAGCATAAGAGTAAATATAAGGTCGGCGTACCGCGTGAGGGTGAGTACGCCGAGCTGTTTAACAGCGACGCAGCGGCCTATGGCGGCGGCGGTGTTGTCAATGGTACCGTGACGAGCAAGGACGAGCCTTGGCAGGGACGGAATCAGTCGATGGAAATTGAGCTGCCGGCGTATGGGGCGGTGTTTTTGGCGCGAAAATGAAAGAGAAAACAACAAGATATCGTATATTTCTTGCAATAGTCCCACCGATGATAGCAGGTGTTATTGTTGTGTTACTCGCTCTCGCTTTTTTTCGCTCTATTGCTGATATATCCACATACCGATTTGATTTTGACAATCCAAGAGGTGTCAGCATGCGCATCCTTGATTTCGATACACAAGGCCAGCGGCATACGATAACGCTTAGCATTTCTAACAATACATCTAACGAGAAATCTCTTGACAGGGCATTTCGAGTTCAGGTGTTGTCTATAATGGGTTGGGAAACCGTACATCGCCGCCGCAATGGATTGTTCGGCAGAGCGACGGTGATACCGCCTCGCAGTTCGCATATCGTAGAGATTAGTTTTAGGCGGCAGTTGTGTCATCGGCGGATTAGGTTTATTAAGTATGTTGACGGCGAAGCTGTTACTACGCAATCGCTCTATCATTAAAGGAGGTCACCCTACCCATGAAAAAGCGCGTTTTTGCACTGTGTATGCTTGGTGTATTGCTTTGCGCCAATGTGGTTGTCGTGCGCGCCGACAGTTGGATTGCGCCCGAGCCATTTGATGTTTGGAGCACTGATGGCAACTATGTGTTTCGATTTGACCCGCATGGGCGAACTGCGCTGTATCGCGCTGATGGTGAGCTTATCTACACGGTAGAGGGCCTGCGCTCCCATGCGTATGAAAACGACTTTTTCTTCTCAAACGATATGCGCCGCTTTATCTTTATTCCGCAGGCTGACCATGAGATTGCGTTAGAAAAGTTCAATTATGGAGAACGTGTGTCAACGGCGTATATTGCAGACTTAGTTGACGATATGAGCGCGGTAACGCACAGTGTATCCATTGCATTTTGGCGGAATTGGGAGCCGGAGTGGGACGCGGCAACCGAAACGCTGACAGTGACGACAATTGACGGCCTGACCTATCATTTTGGATTGCAACAAACCGATGTCGGCGAGCCAACGCAACCGCCACCCCTAACGCCCGATTTGCCAACTGTTGGCGCATTTGTTGAGCCGCAAGAAGAGTCAACCAATCCACGGTGGTGGGTGCTGTTCGTTCCATATTTGATGGGTGTAGTCGCTTTAGCGGCTGTGGTGTTTTTGATTGCAGTTTTTGCTGTAAAGCGAAAGTAGGGGCGGAGCTGCCTGCCCATTATATAAACACAGGAGGACACCCCATGAAAAAAGAATGCGTAGCCATGCTCCTCGCAGGCGGACAAGGCAGCCGTCTGTACGTGCTGACCACCAACATTGCCAAGCCGGCGGTGCCGTTTGGCGGCAAGTATCGCATCATCGACTTTCCGCTGAGTAACTGCATCAACTCAGATATTGACACCGTCGGGGTGTTGACGCAGTACCAGCCGCATGAGCTCAACGCCTACATCGGGTCGGGGCAGCCGTGGGATTTGGACAGGCTTGACGGCGGGGTACATATCTTGCCGCCGTATCAGAAAAACAAGGGCGCAACATGGTACAAAGGCTCGGCAAACGCCGTGTATCAGAATATCACTTTCGTTGACCACTATGACCCCGATCTCGTGCTGGTGATTTGCGGCGACCATATTTACAAGATGGACTATTCGGTGATGATTGACTGCCACAAGCGCTCGGGCGCGGCGTGTACGATTGCGGCGATGGAAGTCGATTTGGAAGAGGCGTCGCGCTACGGTGTGATGAATGTCAACGCCGACGATACCATCTGGGAGTTTGAGGAAAAGCCCAAAAAGCCCAAGTCAAACTTGATTTCAATGGGCATTTACGTTTTCGACTGGGCAAAGTTGCGACAATATCTTATTGATGATGACGAGGATGCCAAGAGCAAGAACGATTTTGGACAAAATATTCTTCCCAATATGCTTGCCGCAGGCGAAAAGATGAAAGCCTACCGTTTCAATGGCTACTGGAAAGACGTTGGCACAATTGACAGTTTGTGGGAAGCCAACATGGATATGTTGGCAACCTCTGACCGCAATGTTTTTGACTCCAACATGAAAGTTTACGGCCGCAATCCGACCGCGCCGCCGCATTATATCGGGCCTGATGCGAAAGTCAGCCATTCACTGGTGACGGAGGGCTGTAATGTATATGGCACGGTGGAAAACTCGGTGCTGTTCCATGGCGTGACGGTTGAACCGGGTGCGGAAATAAAGTATTCGATTTTAATGCCGGGTACGGTGGTCAAGAAAAATGCCAAGGTGTCGTATGCCATTGTTGCCGAGCGGGCGGTCATTTGTGAGCATGCGCAAGTGGGGGCCGAGCCGTCTGAATGCGCAGAGGACGAAGAGTGGGGCATTGCCGTGGTGGCGTCAGGGGTGGCGATTGGGCCGCATAAAACGCTTGGGCCAAAGGAGATGGCGGATGCTGATTTGATGTAGGGAGTTTATATTATCTACACCGCCATGTTTATAATAATTTGATTGTCAAGGTGCTTATATGAAAGAATTGCCGGTCAGAAAAGGCATTCGCCTGAAAGGATATAATTATTCAAGTTCAGGGTACTATTTTGTGACAGTTTGCGTTAAAGACAAACATGAAATGCTGGGCAAAGTTGTTGTAGGGGACGCTGTCCACAGCGTCACGCCTCATACAAAACTATCTGAGTACGGCCTTGTTGTGAAACGGATTTTGGAAATGGGTGGTGACGCTCGAATTCAATTAGACCGATACATTGTTATGCCAAATCACATCCATATGATTTTGATTGTTTCGCACGATGAGAAACGGGACGTCCGAATGGCAAGCCCCACCCGTGAGAAACGGGACGCTGTGGACAGCGTCCCCTACACCAAATCGTTGGTTTCAACATTTGTGCGCTCATTCAAAACTATGACAACAAAGCAAATCGGCTTTTCATTATGGCAACGCTCATTCCACGACCGCATCATTCGAAACGAGGATGAATATCAACGGATTTGGCAATATATCGACGAAAACCCGTTACATTGGGCGGAGGATGATTATTTTGTATAAAATAAATCTATTTTTACACGCAAAGGAGAATTTCATGTTCAAAAACATTAAAAGTCAATTAAATGACCCGAAAGTACGCCAACTTTTTAGTGTACTTGGCGTAGAATATACCGAAGCTATTATCGACATGAAGCTCGCTCAATGTCGTGATGATGCAACACATTTAATGCACGGTTGGCTCGATGATGGCGTAATACAGGGCATTTGTGGTTTTGAATTGCGTGATAATCATATCTATCTTAAAGACCTTGCCGTAGATGAAGATATGCGCGAGTGCGGTATCGGCAGCTCAATGCTTGTTGCACTGCAAGAAGAATTTAACTTGCCGATTAAAGCGGAAACCGACGATGACGCAGTTGAGTTTTACCGCAAAATCGGATTTGAAATATCAGACGCACCACCAAGACATGGCACACGACGATATGCGTTGTATCGCAATGTAATGTAGGAAATAAACACACTCCAAACAAGCTAAAAAAACCGCATAAAGGAGGCTTGCATGAAAGATTTACACGGAATCATCTTCGCGTACACCAACAATACAAGGCTCAAAGAACTCACCGAACACCGCACGGTATCATCGCTGCCGTTTGGCGGGCGTTACCGCGTGATTGACTTTATGTTGAGCAACATGGTCAATGCCGGTGTGTATGATGTGGGCGTTGTTATGCGTGATAATTACCAGTCGCTGCTCGACCATTTGGGCTCGGGCAAGGCATGGGATTTGGCACGTAAGCGCGGCGGGTTACGTTTACTGCCGCCATTCGGGCGTACGGGGGCGGGTAGTCCGACGTATTTTCGCGGTAAGATGGAAGCGCTTGCGTCGGTTGCCGAATACGTCGACTACATACGACAGGAATACGTCGTTATTGCCGACGGTGATATTATTGTCAACTTGCCTCTCGAAGCTATGTTTGACCAGCACGTGCGTAGCGGTGCCGATGTGACGTGTATCTGCACGCCGCGCCAAGTCAGCGAATCCGAGCTGGCGACTTATGTGATGCTCGGCGATAATCATTTTGTCAAGGATGTCATCAATGGACGCGCTGAAACGGGCAGCTATGAGGCGTTGGGCGTGTATATGATGAGTAAGAAATTTTTGAAAAAAATTATCGCCGAATGCAGAAGCCACAGTCTATACGACTTCGAGCGTGATGTACTGCAACGCAAAGCGATTGCTTTGGGGGCGTTTCCCTTTGAAGGTTATGCGGCACGGGTGCAATCGACAGCGCAATATTTTCGCCACAGCATGGAGTTATTGACGCCCGAAGTGCGTAATAGTTTATTTCTGCGCAGCCGTCCTATCAAGACCAAAGTGCGTGATGAAACCTCGGCGTATTATGGGCCTGACAGTTGCGTGAAAAACAGCTTGCTGGCCGATGGTTGCATTATTGAGGGTCATGTCGAAAGCAGTGTGCTGTTCCGCGGCGTACACGTTAAAAAAGGTGCGGTGGTGCGTAATTCGATTTTGATGCAAGATGTTTGTGTATATACGGGCGCGGATTTGCGCTATGTGATTTGCGACAAAGAGGTTGTAATTAACCAGGGGCGGCTGCTTGTCGGGCATGAGTCGTACCCGATTGCGATTTCTAAGGGGGCGTTGGTGTAAGCGATATGGAATGGTCAGATTATATTGTGCAGGCAGCACAGCATTCAAAAAATAGTGCCGGCCATTGGTTTCGGTATTTGCGTAAAGATATTGATAAATGCGGCACATTGTTTTCGGAACGCGAAATTGAAGCGTTGTACCATAATGAAGCCTTAACACCTTTCCAGCGTGTGTCGCTGAAAGCGGCATTTGAAGATGGCTCGCCAACACGCCAGCATATTATTAACTTAAACCGTAAAGTTGATTTGGACAAAATAGCAAAATTGAGGGCGAAATATGAAAGTATTGACGCATGATAATGGTAACGGCGCAATAGATTTTGAAATTGTATTCAGACAGTTAAATGCCGAACTAATAAAAATAGATGCGACGCTTGAACTGGTCTGTGCGGGTGGATATGTGTTGCAATTACACGGATACAGAGCAACCGCTGACATTGACGCATTTTTTATAAACAATAAGATGACTGAGGATGCTATACGAAAAGTGGGCGATGAATTTAATATTAACAAAGCCGATGAATTATGGTTGAACAACTCTATATCGAACCTGAATCCAAAGCCACCGGCTGAATACCTTGAAACTGTACATCAATTTTCTAATCTTATTGTTAAAGCCGTTGATATTCGGTATTTAATCGGCATGAAATTGGTAAGTGCGCGGGAGCAAGATTTGAAAGATGTAGCCGAGATACTAAAACGGGATAAAAATAAGCTCCCACTTGAATTATTATCTAAGTTAGGTAACATGGGGTTTGAGATTGATATATCCGTATTGCTGGATGGTTTTGAAAAAGCATATGGTATCCAATGGCTCGAAGAATTTTATAAAAATAACGAAGCCGAGTTGCGCAACTATTATTGACGAGACGGACAAGGAATATGGGAGGATATGCAATGAAACTACTCTACGTAACCAGTGAAGCCACGCCGTTTGTCAAGACCGGTGGACTCGGCGATGTGGGCGGGGCGTTGCCCAAAGCGTTGGCGAAGCAAGGCATCGACGTGCGGGTTGTGATGCCGCTGTACGCCTCTATGTCGCCCGAGTGGCGCGAGAAATTGACCTTTGTTAAATTCTTTTACTTCTCTTTGGCGTGGCGCAACTCGTATTGCGGGTTGTTTATGTTGGAAAAAGATGGCGTGACGTATTATTTTATTGACAACGAACAATATTTTAAGCGTCAAGAGCTTTACGGCTCTTACGACGATGGCGAGCGGTTTGCCTATTTCTCCAAAGCCGTTGTTGAAATGCTGCCGCATTTGGGCTGGAGGCCTGACATTATTCACTGTAACGACTGGCAGACGGCGGTTGTGCCGCTATTTGTCAAGGCATATGGGCTTGACATTAAAACGCTCTTTACCATCCACAACATAGAATACCAAGGACGGTTTGATTTCTTTTTTGCCGATGATGTGCTGTCATTGCCGCCGCATTTGCGCGAGATGTTGGAGTACTATGGTGGTATATCGCTGATGAAAGGTGCGATTGTCGGGGCTGACGCTGTGACGACGGTAAGTCCCACTTATGCGGGCGAGCTGACACACGCATACTATGCCCACGGCATGGAAACGCTGTTGTGCGCCGAGGCAGATAAATTCAGTGGTATTCTCAATGGTATTGATGTTGAGGTTTTCCACCCGTCCAAGGATAATAGCTTGTTTAAGAAATATAGCAGCAAGACGTTAAACGATAAAGTTGACAATAAGACGGCACTGCAAGAATTGCTGGGGCTGGATGTGGATGCCGGTGTGCCGATGGTTGGGATGGTGTCACGGCTGGTGGCACACAAGGGGCTGGATCTGGTTGCCGCACGGCTGGACGACATCATGGCGCAGGGCGTGCAATTTGTAGTGCTGGGCAGTGGTGAATGGGCGTATGAGCAGTTGTTTACCGAGGCGCAACGCCATTATCCCGGGCGATTCTCTTCCAACATTCTCTATAATGCCGCGCTTGCCAATCAGATCTACGCCGGTGCGGATATTTTCTTGATGCCGTCAAAGAGCGAACCGTGCGGGCTGTCACAGATGATTGCCATGCAGTACGGCACGTTGCCTGTGGTGCGTGAAACAGGCGGCTTGCGCGATACCGTGAAGCCGTATAATGCTGAAACAGGCGAGGGCAATGGTTTTACTTTTGCCAATTACAATGCCGACGAGATGCTGCAGGCCGTACAACGCGCCATTGCATTGTACCGTGACGATCCCAAGGCGTGGCGTAAGTTACAAACGCGGGACATGACAACCGATTGGAGTTGGAGCAAGTCGGCGGGAGAGCATATCGTGTTGTATGAAAAGTTATTGCATGGTGACCAGTTGACGATGATTGAATAGAATGTTGCCTTTTGCGACTATTTTGAGTATAATGGAAAGGGCGGCAGATTGCCGCCTCTACTTATGTATCAAAAATTTCAGCTTGCAAGGAGAATGAAAATAACCATGTCTAAACTAAAGCAAACCATCAAACAACAACTGACGGATAAAATATATCTCCACTTTGGGCGGCGACTCGAAGAGGCCACCAAAGGGCAAATCTGGCAAGCCTGCGCACTGGTTATTCGTGATGAAATGAGTGCTAAGAAAGTGAAAGCGAAACGCACAGGCGGGCGCGAGGTGCATTATTTATCGATGGAGTTTTTGCTTGGGCGCTCAATGACGAAAAACGCTTACAATCTCGGATTGCTTGACGATTTGACGGCAACGCTCAAAGACTTGGGCTACGATGCTGCCGATATTTTTGAAGTTGAACCCGACGCTGCGTTGGGTAATGGCGGCTTGGGTCGCCTGGCGGCTTGCTATTTAGACTCGATGACGACGACGGGGCTGAATGCCACCGGCTATTCGTTGTGCTATGAGTACGGCGTTTTTGCACAAAAAATTGTGAATGGTGAACAGGTTGAAACGCCCGATGTATGGCTGGACAAAGGTGAAATGTGGTTGCTGTCGCCTGCCGATGAGGTGCAGGAAGTACAGTTTGGCGGGCATGTTGTTGAGACGCGGCTCAATGGACGCACAAAATTTACTGTCGAGGGTGCGACGACGGTGCTTGCTGTACCGCGCGATATGTTGATTGGCGGTTACAAGACCGACAATGTCAATACCTTGCGGCTATGGGCGGCGAAAAGTCCTGTGTCTATTGATATGCCGCGATTTTTTGGTGGTGAATACGTCAAGTCACAGGAGCAAGAGGCGGCGGCAGCGGCGATTACTAAGCTGCTTTACCCCGAAGATAATCACTTTGAGGGCAAGAGCTTGCGACTGCGGCAGCAATATTTCTTTGTCAGCGCGACAATGCAGAGCATTTGCAAGCGGCATAAAGCCAAGCACGGCACATTGGAAAACCTCCACAAAATGCACGTTTTCCATATCAACGACACGCATCCGGCGCTGGCCATTCCTGAGTTATTGAGAATTCTCATTGACGGCGAGGGAATGTGCTGGGATGATGCATGGGAGATTACATCACAGTGCTTTGCTTACACAAACCACACCATACTGTCAGAGGCGTTGGAGTGCTGGCCGCAGTCGTTGATTGAGCATGTAATGCCCCGTATTTGGCAGATTTTGCGCGAGATTAACAAGCGGTATTTGCATCAAATCGGTGGGAAGGTTGACGAAAATGACCGCCGCGATATGGCCATTGTGTGGGACGGTGTGGTGCGCATGGCGAACTTGTGTGTCTTTGCGGCGTACTCGGTCAACGGTGTCAGTGCGTTACACAGTGACATTTTGAAAGAGGACATTTTTCGTCGCGAATACGCCATGACGCCAAAGAAATTTACAAACGTGACCAACGGCGTAGATCATCGCCGCTGGTTGGCGCAGGTCAATCCAAAGCTGGACGGCTTTATTCAAAAGCATCTGCATAGTGATGATTATCTGCTGAAATGCAATGATCTGGAAAAGTTGGTAAAATTGCCAAATTCGGTATTGCAAGAGTTGGCTGATATCAAACGTGAGGATAAAATTGCGTTGGCGAACCACCTAAATCGTACACAGGGTGCTTTAATCGATGAAAATATGCTCTTTGACGTGCAGGTCAAGCGGTTGCACGAGTATAAGCGGCAGTTACTCAATGTGCTGCACATTTTAACGCTGTACCAGTCTTTACGCGACAATTCGGAGCAGGATTTTGTGCCGCGGGCGTTCTTTTTCGGTGCCAAGGCGGCGAGCGGGTATTATGCGGCAAAGCGTATCATCGCACTCATCAATTCGGTGGCGAAGTTAATTGACAACGACCCGGTAGTGCGCGGGCGGTTAAAAGTTGTTTTCGTTGAAAATTATCGCGTCAGTTTGGCGGAATTGATTATGCCTGCCACTGAATTGTCGGAGCAAATTTCGCTGGCCGGCAAAGAGGCCAGCGGCACGGGCAATATGAAGTTTATGTTCAACGGTGCGTTGACCATCGGCACAATGGACGGTGCCAATGTTGAGATGTGTGAAGCCGCCGGCGAAGAGAATATGTTTATCTTCGGCTTGCGGGAGCATGAAGTCGAAGCCATTTGGCGCGAGGGACGGCATGACCCCGGCGCGATTTATCGCGAGAATAAGCGGTTGGCAAGCGTTATGGATATGATTGCCACGGGGCTGGACGTGCCGTATGAGGACATCGCCGGCGGCTTGATTCACAACGACCCGTATATGCTGCTGACCGACTACGACAGCTATGTCGCGGAGCAGGCGAAAGTTAGCGAGACGTATTGTGACGCGGCGAAATGGAACGCCATGTCGCTGGCAAATATCGCAGCGGCCGGGCGGTTTGCGTCGGATAGAAGTATTAAAGAATATGCCAAGGGCATTTGGCGGGTGTAGTTGAGATTATGATGCATAAACCGGAAATAGTTGCGCCGGCGGGTGATTTTGAGAAATTACAAATGGCCATTGCGTACGGGGCGGACGCCGTATATGTCGGCGGCAAGCAATTTAGTTTGCGTGCCAATGCTAAGAATTTTGATGTCGGTGAGCTGGCAGAGGCTGTACGGTACGCGCATGAGCGCAATGTCAAAGTATACGTGAGCGCCAATATTTTTGCGCACAATGCCGATTTTGCGGTACTGGAAGGCTATTTGCGGGCGGTGAAAGATGCGGGTGTGGACGCTGTGATTGTTGCCGACACAGGTGCTTTTGATGTTGCGCGGCAGATCGAGGGACTAAGTGTGCATATCAGCACACAGGCCAACGTCACCAATTATCAAAGCGCGACATTTTACAAGAAACTTGGCGCGCGGCGGGCGGTGTTGGCGCGGGAGCTGTCGTTGGCGGAGATCGCTGAGATTAACCAAGTGTGCCAATCGCCGGTGTTTGACACCGAGGTCTTTGTGCATGGCGCGATGTGCATGTCTTATTCGGGGCGGTGCTTGTTGAGCAACTATATGACGGGACGGGACGCCAATCGGGGCGATTGCGCGCAGGCTTGTCGTTGGCAGTATCATTTGATGGAAGAGCAGCGGCCGGGTGAATATATGCCGGTCTATGAGGACGAGCGCGGCACACATATTTTTAATTCCAAGGATTTGTGTATGATTGAACATATTCCCGCGTTAGTCGGCGCGGGAATATCGGCCTTGAAGATTGAAGGGCGTGCTAAGTCGGCGTATTACGTGGCGATGGTGACGCGCGTGTATCGGGAGGCACTTGATGACTTATTTGTGTCTGAGAGCCTGTACGAGTCGAAGAAGGCATACTATCTCAGCGAGCTCAAAAAGACGGGGACACGGGATTTTTATACGGGATTTTATCTTGGACATCAAACGGTGGGGCAAACGCTGACTTGCGATTCTTATGTCGCAACGCAAGAATTTGCTGGTGTTGTTGTTGATTATGATGCCGAAAGCCAGCACGCTGTCGTTGAGCAGCGGAACAAATTTTCGATTGGCGATGAGGTGGAGTTCTTGACGAGGACGCGCAGCGTCGGGGGCAATGCTTCCTTTACGCAAACCGTCACAGAGATGCACAACGAGGATGGTTGGCCGGTTACGTCCGCGCCGCATGCCAAGCAGGTGTTGCGCGTTAAAACAGAGCGGCCGGTAAGGAAGTTTGACATTATGCGCAGAAGAGTATAGCTGTTATTTGTAGGTGTTTGTAAACTTTTTGATAACTTTGATGGGCGATGTCGGACAAAGTGTTGACATCGCATTGTTTGTTGTGCTATGATGACGATATCAAGCGATTTTAGAGAAAGGGTGATCGTATGAGACTACAAATTTCTACTGACTATGCCATTCGGATTTTGCGGCATTTATACAGGAATGATAACGAGTTACATACTGCATCGAGCATTGCCGAGTCGATCGATGTGACCTATTATTTCTTTGCTCAAATTGCCAACCAGTTGAAGAGAAAAGGCTTGCTTAAATCGACGCAAGGTAGAAAAGGCGGCTATCAGCTGGGCAGAGAAGCACATGAAATTAGCTTATACGATGTGTATGAGTGCATTGAAGGCGAGTTGCTTATCAACCGCTGTCTGATAGAAGGCAAACTTTGCAGCCACGGAGAAACACAAGAGTGTAAAATGCATAAACTCCTCTATGGTGTACAAGACACGATGATTGCAGCCATGGCCGGAGTGACGCTTGCTGACTTGGCGGCGTAAGGTTTAGTGTTGTGCTTGAAAAAATCCCCCGCCGTACGGCGGGGATTTTTTGTGATATGTGATATGTGATAGATCATTTTGAATGGGTTACAACCTTCCAATCCGCAATTCGCGCACAGTTGCTGTGTTGTTATTTGATGATACTTGTACCCAAATGCCGTGTACCTCAAAGACGGCGTTGGGTGCGGTCACATCGCTGAGTATCGTTGATAGCGGGATGGCACCGGTGTGACGGCCAGTGCCCAAATTGCTTGCCCCGGCAATATTATGACGGATGTTTACTCCGCCCATGTTGATGGTGCCGAGATTGGTTGCCAATAGGATGCTGACGACATTGGGGCCCGAGACATCCATATCAAAGATGAGGCCGGTGTTTGTCCAGTTGGCACGAGGAACGGATACCCCTTGCGCTCGAATATCCAGCGTGGCGCTGGGCCAGCCGCCGCCTGCGTTGGCAAAGATGGTGTTGTTGCCGGCGCGTGAAGTGTTCACAACGCCGCCGCCAACGGCTTGACCTGCGGGATTGTGGGCCCACGACGCTGCCGGCACGCCCAAGAAATTAAAGACATCAGACGGCACAGGGTTGCTTGACCCGGAACGGTCAACGATGCGGAACTCACGGAACGTGACATTGCCGCCGACAGCAAAGACACGCATGGCAGATAAGTTAAAGGTATTGATGCTGCCGGGAACCGGCATATTTATTGCGCCACGCATAGCGTTTGCAAACAGCTCGGCCAGCGTAATTGAGCCGCGGTAAGTGCCGGCGCGCCCGTCACCGCTGCCGGGGTCGATGTTGCCGCCGGATAGTGCTCGCCCGAAGGCAAAGGAGTTGGTGGCTTGCAAATCATTATGGAAGAAGACGATGTTGAATGCACTTGCCGCTGTGAAATCATAGTAAAGCATTAAGTCATTCCAATCGGCGCGGGGCAGAGGTGTGACGGGTGAAATGCTGTGCGTAGCTTGAGGCCAGCCGCCGCCAATGTTGGGGAACGTATAGACGCCGCCGGCATTGGTAATCGTGCCCATCGTGCCGCTGCCGCCAGCAGCGCGTGTCCAGGCAGTCGGTGCCACATTAAAGAGATCGAAGCGGGGCTCACTTATGCGGGTGCTGACGCGGAAGTCGTGGATGGTAAAGCTGGTGCCGGCCGGTGCAGTTGTCCAAAAACGCAGCTCGGTAAGCTCGACATTGGAGAGGTCGTCCACGCGCCCGACTAAGTGGTCGCGTATATTGACACTGGCGCCCATAGGTGCGCGGCCGTGTCCGAAAGTGTTGTTGGAGTGGACAAAGCTGGGTGCGCCGGCGGCATCAAGTGCCCAAATAAGGTCGATGTCGCTGCCGGTGATATTGAAGTCAAGATAGGGGTTGGCATTCAAGTCAAATCGGAGATCCTTGAATGCCGATGCGGGAAGACGGATGAGTCGCCCGCCGCCTTGCAGGATATTCACGCGGTAGCCGCCTCCGGGCAGTGCGTTGACACTGACTGTGCCGGCTGCAAAGCCATCGGCTGTCGTGTCCCAGTCGATTAAGTCAAGCAGGTCGGTATTGGCACGGTGTGGTATTTCAGGCACTTCTACTCTGGGACTGACCAATACAAGCCCGTTGGCAACTGGGCGCTGGAAGGTTGAGTTACGCCCATCGGCATACGTTTGGAGCGTGTGGCCAATGGTCATGGTTGAACTGCCGCCGCCGTCGAGATTCCAAGCGTAGCGCAATCCCATGCTGTGCAGATAGTTTTGGAACTGCGGCATTGTCATGCCGGTGGTTGCACCGCCGCTGACTACGACCCAGACCATCGTGCCGTCAGCGCGCACACCAAGGGCGGTGCGTGCACGGGCGCTGTTTTGGCTGGGCAATGGATGGGTCGTTACTGCGCCGGCTTGCCCGGGCAGGGGTCGCCGCACACCGCCGCTGATGAGCTGATAATGTGTTGCAAAGGCTTGGTCAACTTGTGTCCAATCAACGGTTGTGCCTTGCCGATTGGTCAGTGAATGGTTAATGGTGATGGTGTCGCCGACCCTGAGTGTATTTAAGAATGCCATATCGGCGGCATTGCTGGCCGTAAGGCGGGCTTGTCCGCGACCGATGGGGGCGTTGGCCACCACCGCGTGCGCTGCTTGTGTTACGCGCAGTGTTATTTCTTCACCAAACGCCATGCGCCCGGATAAGACCTCTAAACGCACATCGCGACCGTGCCGCCGGCTTGCTTCGGCTGTTACGGTGGGGGCAAAGCGGTCGGTCAGCAGCGTCAAATCCCGCCATCCCGGATTGCCGACCGAGCGCGGACTGTTGAGCGCGGGCAACACTTGAGCTGCGCCGCCGTTGACGCGCATATTCATCACATGAGTTGGATTGTGTCCGTGGACAAAGTCGCCGTCGGCTGTCCAACCGAGCAGATAGTGCTCTTGGCCATGGTACTCGTTTGAGCCACCGGGGTTCCAGTGGCGGAGCAGCTCACCGTGTTGGATAAAGGCGCCTTGCCCCGGCACTTGCCCGCCGGTGGCCTGTGTCACCATACCGAAGAAACCGCCGTTCATTGCGGCGATGACATCATAGCCCTGCGCGGTATGATTTTGCGCCAGTTGTCCAACCGTTCTGAAGTCTTGAACATAGTGATAGCGCGGTACGCCGGCCAACACTTGTGCGTCGGCGTTAGGCGCGACTTGCAGCACGGCGACAGTTTCGGCTGTTGAGAACCCTGTGCCGCTGACGCCATTGACGTGTCGCGTGTATGTAACGCCATGGATGTTGTTTACGTTGGCCGGTGTAAAGGGCGTACCCGCAGATGATGCTTGCGCCGGCACTGAGAAAATGGGGACGAGCGAGAGCACCATGGCCAGTGCCAAGAACAGGGTCAAACCTCTTTTTGTCTTGTGATGTTTCATGTTTTGTGCCTCCTGTTTTTGTTTGTGGAATTTTCGATGCCTTTATGATATCAAAAAACCTCCTCTCAACAAAGACATCTCGACATAGTTATACACAGTATAACACAATTAGATGTCGAAGTTTAGCGAAAAATGATGAAAAAATAAAAATAGTAAAAAAAGCTAAAAAGGCTTGCAGTCTGAACTGCAAGCCTTTGGTACGTGGTGGAGATATGCGGGATCGAACCGCAGACCTCGTGAATGCCATTCACGCGCTCTCCCAGCTGAGCTATACCCCCATGTAATTAATGTGAAACACAATGTCGAATTGTGGCGCATATGATGATACGAAGAGAGGTGAAAATATATGCATTGTAGCCAAGGACAAGAACTTGTTGCCCTGGCGTCGGCAACCGCGATTGCCATCGCGCAAGGCAAAGACTCTGACGAGCTTAGCTTGCTTGGCAATTTGTTCAATTTGATCGGTGACGCGCTGGCTGTGATGGGTGATCGACAGAATATGCTGCAAAGCGGCGCGCAAATCGAACAAGGAGAAGTATAGCATAAGTTTGGGAGCTTGTCAACAGTTAATTTAAGGGCGTGGATTGTTTGTTGCCCCGCAAGATAATTTAGACTTACACCGTAATGCTGAGCAAGTAATATGGCAACATTAAAGGGAAGTTCACGCTCGCCGAACCTATCAACGAGCAAAAAAACGAGACATCAGAATGCCCGTCTGCAAGCATTACACTGAAAAAGAATAGGCGCAGAAAACGCCGCGCAAACTACGCCCATGGATAATAAATATAAAGCCGCCGTTATTGGCGCGGCGGCGGGGATTGTCAACGGGACATTCGGTGCGGGCGGGGGGATGCTGCTTGTGCCGTTGCTTATCGGTTGGCTAAAACTTGATGAGAAAAAGGCGTTGGCGACCAGTGTTGCCATTATTTTGCCGTTGAGCGCGCTGTCGGCACTTGTGCATTTGCGCACTGGCGCACCGGGCGATATATCGGTTTGGCCGTTTTTAATCGGCGGGTTGTTTGGCGGCGTGATTGCAGGGCTGACGTTTGGCAAAATAAAAAGCGCGTGGTTGAGGCGCGCTTTTGCCTTGTTTGTGTTGTATGGCGGGGTGAGGGCGCTGTTGGTATGATATGGGATGGCTTTGCCGCGCTGGCAACGGGCGTGTTGAGCGGCTGGGGTATTGGCGGCGGCAGTTTGCTGATGGTGTACATGACTGCCATTGCCGGCAACGCGCGTTTGACGGCGGCGACAGTGAATTTGCTCTATTTCATCCCTACGGCGGGCAGTTCGTTGGTATTTCACGCCCGTGAAAAGCAGGTGGTTTGGACTGTTTTTGTGCCTGCCGTAATTGCGGGATTGATTACTGCAGCCATTGCCGCGACGTGGTCGAATCACGCTGACGGGTTGTGGTTGCAGAAGCTGTTTGGAGCGTTACTGTGTTATATTGGGGTGACGGAGCTGTTGCGGAAGGAGAAGTGAAGAAGCTTAGTTTTGCGGGCAGGCATGGAAGCCTGCCTCTACAAAGGCCTATTCAAGAAATCCAAGTAATCCTGCAAAATCAAGCTGGCGGCGACGGCGTCGACGACAGCCTTGCGCTTGTCGCCGCGTTTGTTGTGTGTGTTGAGGATGTTGTGGGCGCTGACGGTGGTCAAGCGTTCATCGCGCAACACAATATTGAGACCGCGGGTGCGTAACTTCTCGACGAATTCCTGTGTGATTTCGGCACGAAATCCGTAGCTGCCATCCATGTTGCGCGGTAAGCCGACGACAACGGTTTCAACTTGATTGCGCTCTGCCATATCGACAATGGCGGCAATTAAGTTTTTGCCTTGCAGTGTCAGTGTTTGTGCTTGGCCGGCGAGCGTGCCTGTCGGGTCGGATAAGCACACACCTGTGCGCTTGTCGCCGTAGTCTATTGCTAAGATGCGGGGCATGGGATTTCCTCCTAAATTAAGTTGTCTTTTAATTTGATGGGCAGATACAAATTCATCTGATGATAGCCGAGCCCTTTTTTGATTTCTTCATCCACATAAATCATGTGACCCATTTTTCGGCGGCTTCCGTCTTCGATAAAGTTTGTTGTCGCCAGCCATCTGTCCATTTGAAGCCAAACCCGATGTGACAGTTCGAAATGCTGGTATTCTAACAACCATTACGTCGGGCACTTTCTTATCAAGCTTTTTGGTAACTTCCAGCAGCCGATGTATGTTAGAGGGGTTGCCGTTGTAATCGACATTGACAAGTCGGCGTTCGAGGTCTTTTGCCTTGTCGTAAAGCAGCTTAATATCGGTATTCTTGCTGAAGTCAATTTGTTCGATATAAAGCCTCCATTTTTTATTGAGATATGCTTATCATAAACGCTTCCCCAACGGCAGAGTCAAGGGGTATTTATAAAAGCAACAACTCTTTCGGCAGGGTGCTTAAATTATCATATCCGTTGTCAGTGACAACAAGAAGATCTTCAATGCGGATGCCGAATTTGCCGGGGAGGTAGATGCCGGGTTCGGCTGTCAGCGTTGAGCCGGCGGGCAGGGTGTCTTCTACGCCTGCGCCGGCACTGATACTCTCATGAATTTCCAATCCTATGCCGTGGCCGAAGCCATGACCGAAATATTCGCCGTAGCCGGCATTCTCGATGACTTTGCGAGCGGCTTGGTCGATGTCGCCGCCTTTTACGTTGGCGCAGACGGTATTGATGCCTGCGAACTGCGCGGACAGAACGGTGTTATAGACGCCGCGCATTTCGTCTGTCACACTGCCGACAGCAACCGTTCGCGTAAAGTCGCTGTGATAGCCGTTAACGACAGCACCCATGTCGATGGTGACGAAGTCGCCGTGCTCAATGACACGATCGCCCGGTTCGCCGTGCGGTTGGCTGCCGTTTTCGCCTGCCACTACGATGATGTCGAAAGCGCTCTTTTCCGCGCCGTTACGAAGCATATGACAGGTGAGTTCGGTGGCGACTTGCCGCTCGGTGGGGCGCTGTGTGAGCAAAGGCAGCGTTGCTGTAAATGCATTCTCGGCAATGCGCAGGGCTTGCGTGATATATTTGATTTCGTCGGCGTCTTTGATTTGCCGTGCTTTATCGGTAATTGTTTGCGCCGCTTTCATTTCGCAGGGCAGTAACGCTGACCAGCGCGTATGTTCATCAACGGTCATTCTGTCAGATTCAAAGCCCAGTGTTTTGGCGTTGGACAGCAGCTCGGGCAGCCATTCTTTGTATGACTTCTCGCGTGAGATCTCGATGACTTTAATATCGGCGGAGCAGTGCGCTTTGGCCGCTTCGCTATATCGGAAGTCAGTTAGGAAATAGGCGGTATCGGCCAGGATGAGCACAACACCGGCTGAGGCTTGGAATCTCGTGATATAGCGGCGATTGATAGGGGAGGTGAGCATGAGCGCGTCGAGGTTTTGGGCGCTCATGCCGGTGCGTATGGTTTGTAAGCGGTCGTTCATGATAGGTTCTCCTCATATAAGGTTTTCATTGTGATGGCATCTTCGGCTTGTGTGCCGGCGCTTTCACAGATGACCGTCGGCGTGTAGCCGCGTTGGGCGAAAAGCTTGGCGAGCGGAGTGAAGTCGGGGCCGAATTCGCCGTTGCCGAAAGTGAGGTGCTTGTATTCGCCGCCGGTTGTGTATTGGATTTGAGAGAAGTGGCAGTGCAGCAGTCTTGCCTTGTCAAGGCCAATGGCGGATTCGATTTCGCTCAGAATGGCGGCGAATTGCGTTTCCGTAGTCAAGTTGCCCAGCGTGCGGGCATATAGATGCCCGAAATCTACACAGGGCGCGAGTTGCGGCAAGCGCACGCATAAATCAAGTACTTCGGTCAGCGTGCCGAGTTGATTGATTTTGCCCATGGTTTCAGGACAGAGCGTGATGTGTGATAGATTTAGTTCATCAAGCATGGCAAGTGCGGTGGTCAATGTTTCGGCGGCGTTGTCAAGAGCTTGCTCACGGGTCATGCCTTTGGTTGCGCCGGTATGTACGATGACTTTGCTCGCGCCCATCCAATCGGCGGCGCCAGCGCTTTGCTTGATGTATTGCAGGTTTTTTTCCTTGGCGTCAAGGTTGGAGAGTGAAATATAATAAGGTGAGTGCACTGACAGCGCGATATCGTATGCCGCGGCGTGTTCGCCCAGCAGTTTGGCAGTTTTTTCGCCCATGCTGACGCCGCGCCCGAACTGTACTTCGAGGGCGTTTAGTCCACGAGCATGCAACCAAGCGGGTGCGTCAACAGTGGCGTGTTTTTTCTCGGAAAGAAAGCTGTCGCTGCCGCCGGCGGGGCCGAACTTTGCTGTCATGGGGTGTCCTCCGTATTGTAGTGGGATGTAGAAGATGCTTATTTTCCGGCATAATTATCAGCTGATAATTCGTATCGTATATTTTCTTTTAATACGCCATTATAAGCTTTGGGCTTGGGTTGTTTTGCCGATTTATACATATTGCATTTTATCATAACCTTTTCGCTTTGCTTATTTTCTATGTGACATTGTGCAAAGATTTTTATGATAGTATTGTTCTCAAAAGCTAGCGATATTACTTTTCGTAAAGCTTCGGTCATATAACCCTTGCGCCAATGCTCTTTTAATAAGTAATACTCCAACTCCATCGCTGAGCCGCCAGTGCCATTTATATTTATGTTTTCCACAAACGAATATCCGATTATGCCTACGAAGTCGAGAGTTGCTTGGGTTTTAATAACAAAATAGTAATGTGTTCTGTTTAAAGATTGGGCGTTTTCTAAATGGAATTTTATATACTTGTCAACATCGGAAATATTATCCATTTGCAAATGAGCTTCGTATGTTGATACAAACTCTTCTGAAAATAATTTGTAAAGATTATGATTGTCATCTTTGGCATATTCACGAAGGATAAGTCTCTCTGTTTTCATGTTTTCCTCACAAAATATAAGCTGTTTGCAGCTATAAGCGGCATTCTTTATCTTATTTTTTTCGCAGAAACGGTTTTTCCACCCAAGCCCTTGCCCGATGAAACGGATTGCTCAAATCAATTGGTGCAACGCGGATGGCGTAGAAGCCGCTGCGTTTGGCGCCGTGTACGTCAGTAAAAATTTGATCGCCGACCATGGCGATATGCTTGGGCGGTAATTGCAGCATTTCGGCGGCGCGGCGGTAATTGGCGGGGTGTGGCTTGCCGGCGTTGGCAATATACTGCAAACCCAGCGGTGCGCAGAATGCCGATACGCGCGGTTCTCCGGCATTAGACAGTACCATGAGTTTTATGCCGCTGTCACGCATGGCAGCGAGCCATGTGGCGACAGCTGTTGTGGCTCGGGTTTGTTTGTACGGCGCCAGTACGTTGTCAAGGTCGAGTGTCAAGCCTTGGATATCATGCTTACACAGGAAGTCAACGGTGATGTCGGTGATGGCGTTGACACAGCGGTCGGGGTTGAATTTAGACATATTGCACCTCATTTCTTTCATATATATGGACTGTTTGGGGGGGGAATCATGCAATCAATTTATCTTGCTGTTTCGCCTGCGGATACGGTTGCGGCGGCGGCATTAGGATTGCCACTGGCGCATATGGCGTATGCGGTGGGGACGGGATTGACATTGCGGCGTGGGGCGATCGGTACGGCTATGCGCGGCGGGTTGATGGTTATCCACGACCGGCATTACGACCGCACAGGCGGTGATGTGGAAACGCTGCGCGCGGAAATCGTACGCGAGTGCGGCATGCACCAATTTTCAGGTGTGATTTGTGATTTTGAGCAGCCGGTACGCCGCTCGTTGGAGCAGTTGGTATTAGAATTGTCCGACACGTTGCCGCGCAAGGGGTTATCGTTGACGGTTACAGAGCGCTATGCTCATATCGGGCAAGCGACATTGCTGGTTAACTCCGCCGTAACAACGGGAACGCTGCGCAAGCAATGGGAATCAAAAGCCGAGCGATACAACCGACAGCTTGCCATTGAAATTGACCCGTTGCGGCGTGATTTTATTTTATCACAGTCAGGTGAGCAAGGCAAAGCCTTGGATGTGTCTGTGCTGCAAGTGTTGCTGGCCGAGCGCAACCCGTCAGTGTTTTTCTCGGCGGAACTGTGCGCCTATTACTTTACCTACAAAGATGAGATGAAGCAAACACATTTTGTATTGTTTGATGATGCGGCAAGTTTGGGGCGCAAGATTTCATTGGGGTTGCGGATGAAAGCCGCGCCGATTTTGTTGTTATACCCTGATGTGAAGTTTATTTTGCCTGAGATATTGGCAAATGTGGAGAGATAAAGATAGTTTATCATATGTGTCGTGTGTTGGCAACACTATACTTGCCATGAATTGACATATTATGCTATACTGTCTGTATGAGAAATGCTCCCACAGACTGGCTGCGGCTGGATAATGCCGCCAAAATTTATCCCGCGACGCACACCGAAGAATGGAGTGCGGTGTTTCGCGTGTCTGTTACGCTGACGCATGAGATCGACCCACTTATCCTTGATCAATCTATTGCGGCATCGTTGCGGCGATTCCCGTCGCTGTATGTGCAAATGCGGCGCGGGCTGTTTTGGTACTTTTTGGACAAGCCGCCACAAAGCCTGCAAGTTCGAGCCATGCGGGAGAGTGAGCCGCCGTGCCGTCCGCTGCGTGACGCCGAGGGTGTTGTTTTTCGCGTATTGTATTATGGCAAACGCATCTCAGTGGAATTTTTCCATGTGCTGACTGATGGGCTTGGTGCGTTGACGTACCTGAAAGCCTTGACGGCTGATTATTTGACACGCATGGGATTGTTGGACAAGCCGCAGGAGGGCATTTTATCCCTCAACGAAGACCCCATGCCGCGGGAGTGGGAAGACAGTTTTTTGCGCTATGCCGACCCACATGCTAAGGGAAGCTGGGCAGAAACACCGGCATGGCAAGCGCCGGGGCAGCCGTTGTGTGACGGGGCGTTGACGCAATGTTTGATGTCTGTTGCCGAACTCAAAATGGCGGCAAAGGCAAACGGTGTGACGATTACCGAATATTTGGGCGGATTGATTTTATATGCCTTGCATAGCCACTGTACGGACAATCGCCCGGTAAAGTTGTCCGTTCCCGTCAATCTGCGCAAGTTCTTTCCGTCGAAAACATTGCGCAATTTTTCGTCTTATGTTAACGTAATGTTGAATGAAAATGCTGAAAACATGGCGGATGTTTGTGCAGAAGTCCGCCGCCAGTTGCGCGAGCAAGCAACCAAAGAGACGCTGCGGCATCGCATGAGCTTGAATGTCAACAGCGAGCGAAATGTGTTGATACGGCTTGCGCCGTTGACGGTTAAAAACATGGCACTTAGGGCGGCATTTGTGCTGTACGGTGAGCGGTTGTTTACCAGCACGTTGTCGAACTTGGGCGGTGTGGTGCTGCCCGACGATATGGCGGCACATGTGGAGTATTTCGATATGGTGATAGGCATGCCTCACCAGAACGCGCATACATTCGGCGCGGTGAGTTTTAGAGATACGTTTGTGTTGTCTGTTACGCGGCGTATAGCCGAGTCGTGGCTGGAGCGTGATATTGTCGGATTGTTGCGGCATGATGGTGTAGGGGTTCAGTTGATTAGCAATGGATCGTGAGGTGTTAGTGATGAGGTGTTGTAAGCGTTGTGATGTAAATATTCTATCGGAGCAAAAGGCCTGCCCGTTGTGCCATGACCCGATTGATGGGTGTAGTGCGCTGCGGCGCGCTGACGAGGGCAACGCACCTTACTATCCTAAATATACTAAGCCTAAACGTCGGTTGATGTCGTTGTTGCGTCGGAGTTTTGCTTTTGCGTCGTTGGCGGTGGGGCTGATTTGTACAATGCTTGATTTGCTGACGGGACTGCATGGATGGTCGATGATTGTGGCAGCAGGCTTGGCGGCAGCTTGGCTGACAGCGGATTTTGATGCGTTTCGGCGCAGCTGGCTGATGGCTGTGGTGCGGACGAGTTTGGTCGGGATGTTTATGGCGTTTATTGTCGATATGCTCGACTTTTATCCCGGTTGGTCGCTGAGTTGGGTTATGCCGTGGACATTGATCGGGCTGGCGACATTGTTGGTGGTATTTATTTGTATCAATCCTACACGGCTGTACGACAGTGCGATGTACTTACTCCTAATGACGGCAATTGCCTTGGGATTGATGGCTTGTGGCTTGGTTGGGGTGTTTGCGCCTGTTTGGCCGGCGTACATTGCGGCGGTGTATTTGGTGCTGGTGATGGCATGGTTTGCGTTGTTCGGAAAGCGGTCGATGCGGGGGGAGATTGTCAAGCGGCTGCATATATGAGGCCGTTTGACAACACATGCTGTCCGGTGTTATAATAATTCCATACATTGAGGGGACGGCACCCATCACAGCAAACAGAGAATGTATTTTATACAAAGACGTAACCTGTCTTTGTCGTATTGCGCGGCAGGCACAGGGTTTTATAGAAATTGGATAGCTTTTGTGCCCTGCCGTTATTAATATAACGGAGGTTTTATTGTTATGGATAAAGTTACAAAATTTGATAACATCGTCAATGTAATTGATGTTGACGATCAACCCAAAAATCACACTTATTTGCGTCGCGCCAGAGGGCTTGTTAAGGATGGGCGCGCCGAGTGGGTGGGCGAGAAGACGATACGGATGCTCGCGCCAACATTGCAAAGCAACCCGCAGACGTTTGCTGAATACCTGGCCGAGAAAAAGAAACCACAGACTTATATCGACAAGCAAGTGGGTTTGTTTGATACGTTTAACGCTATGAATGTGTCAATCGCCGAATTTCTCAACCACATCGAGCGTAATGGCATTAAAGGTGACGGTGTTGGCCGGGGTAGCGGTGCGCTCAAAGCAGGGCGTCGAATGCCATTGCCGTGCTGAAATCATTCCGCAAGACACGGCGCAGGGAATGCTGCAAGTGTCACAGAAACGACGCTTATCCTTGTATGGACGATTGCCCACAGTCGTACGTGTCTAACCATTTTCTGTTCGGTTTGGCTTCGTACCGTTATGTTCAAGCGTTTTCGTCCGAAAAGCATGATACCGAAATATTTTTCAAAGCATTCACAGACGGTGCGCCGGAGGAGCTGCGGAAAATCTTGTTTTATTTACACGGTGAAGCCGGCAATCACGGTTATCGTATAAAGCCATGGACGACTTGTCACGGCGGAAGTTTGCGGTATTTTAATTATGACGATAATTGGGGTAGCAAGACTTGGCTGCCTGTGGGGCGCGGCACGTATTGGGGTGATGCTTACTACACAATGCAAAGCGGCAAATGGGCGATAAAAGCTATGCCGCTTTTCAAGCGTATATTTGAGAAACATCCCGACAAGGCGACCGAATTGCGGCAACGATTTTCCGAGGCGTTTTGCGGCAATGAAATCTGCTTTAACAACCCGAGTCTTGATGATGTGACGTTTATTTTGGAGTGCTATAAATTAGAGCATAATATTGAGTCTTTGTAACGTGAGAAACTTCTTGACAAACAACAAATGTTCTGATATAGTGAGGGGAGATTCTCGTAAAGGAGACCTCCCCTCATGCCTGATTTCAAAGTAGTCAGTGAGTTTTCCCCCGCCGGCGACCAGCCAAAGGCCATTGAGGCATTGGCAAACGGTGTTACCAACGGCTTGCAGGAGCAAGCGCTCCTCGGTGTGACCGGCTCGGGCAAGACATATACCATGGCGAAGGTCATTGAGGCCGTGCGGCGTCCAACGCTGATACTGGCGCACAATAAGACCTTGGCGGCGCAGTTGTGTGCGGAGTTTAGGGAGTTTTTCCCCGAAAACTCCGTTGAATATTATGTCAGCTATTATGACCACTATAAGCCTGAGGCGTATATTCCGCAGATTGATTTTTATAAAGAGAAGGATGTCAAATCTAACGATGAGTTGGAGCGCCTGCGGCACTCGGCGACAAGTGCGTTGTTTGAACGGCGCGATGTGGTGATTGTGGCGTCGGTGTCCTGCATTTACGGTTTGGGCGACCCGACCGATTACAGCAACATGATGTTGTCGCTGCGGACGGGCGCGACAGTCAAACGCGATGATTTGCTGCGAAAGCTCATTGATATGCGGTATGAGCGCAACGACGTGGCGTTTGAGCGCAACATGTTCCGCGTGCGGGGTGATACGATTGAGATCTTTCCTGCTTATGCCTATGACAAGGCGATTCGCGTTGAGTTATTCGGCGATGAAGTTGAGCGGCTTTGTGAAATCCATCTTGTTACCGGTGGCGTGTTGAATACGGTTGAACACATTTCGGTTTATCCTGCCAGCCACTACATTGCCTCGGCGGACGCGGTACAAATTGCTGTCAAAGAAATTGAAGATGAAATGTGGGAACGTGTTAAATTTTTTGAGGCAAACGATAAGCACATTGAAGCCCAGCGCATTCGCGAACGCACGATGAACGACATTGAGATGATGCTGCAGCTTGGCTATTGCAGCGGCATTGAAAACTATTCGCGCATTATGTCGGGGCGTGAGACGGGCAGTACGCCGTACACGCTGTTTGATTACTTCCCCAAAGATTTTTTGATGTTTATCGACGAGAGCCATGCGTCTATCCCGCAAGTGCGCGGTATGTACGCCGGCGATCGTGCGCGCAAGACGACATTGGTCGATTATGGATTTCGTTTGCCGTCGGCGCTTGATAACAGGCCGTTGAATTTCGAAGAATTTCAACAGCGTGTCAACCAAGTTGTCTATGTTTCAGCAACACCGGGTGAATATGAGCGCAGTCGCTCGGGGCAAATTGTTGAGCAGATTATTCGCCCGACAGGCTTGCTTGACCCGGTCGTTGATGTGCGCCCCATTCAAGGGCAGGTGGATGATTTGGTCGGCGAAATCAACGAGCGTGCCGAGCGAAGAGAGCGTGTACTGGTGACGACATTGACAAAAAAAATGGCGGAAGATTTATGTGATTATTTCCGCACGTTGCAAATTCGCGTACGGTATATGCACCACGAAGTCGACGCTGTTGAGCGCATGGAGCTGATTCGCGACTTGCGGTTGGGTGAGTATGACGTGTTGATTGGCATTAACCTGCTGCGTGAGGGCTTGGACTTGCCCGAGGTGTCGATGGTGGCGGTGCTGGACGCCGATAAAGAGGGCTTTTTGCGCAACGAAACGTCGTTGATTCAGACCATCGGTCGTGCGGCGCGTAACGAGAACGGCAAAGTTGTGCTCTACGCCGACAAGATAACCAAATCCATGCGGGTTGCCATGGACGAAACGGCACGGCGCCGCGGCATTCAAGAGGCGCACAATACCGAGCATGGCATTACGCCGAAGACGGTCGTTAAGAGTGTACGCAAGTTGCTGGAAATTTCAAAACCCGCCGGCACAGAACAAGTGCGCACCGATAACGACATGACACGCGAAGAAAAGTTGACAATGATTGCGCAACTGGAAAAAGACATGAAAGCGGCGGCGAAGATGATGGAATTCGAGTATGCGGCGGTGTTGCGAGATAGGATTGTGGAATTGAGCGGCGGGAAATAGGATATGATGCTATTTACAGAGCAAATCAACCATTGGGATGATTGGTGGAATACATTTCAATCTATTTCAGCATTTACACCGCTGATAACGCACATTATGCAAAAAGAAAATTTGCCCATTGCAAAAATCGAAAACGTGACGCCCGGCACGAATGCGGTGTTCAAGGTTGGCGACTATATTGCCAAGATTTTTGCGCCACCGGAGCTGTACGAAGATATAAGTGACGGGTATGGCACAGAGTTCAACGTCGAATTATTCGGCATGAAATGGGCGAATGCACATGGTGTGCCGTCGCCAAAGCTGATTGCCGACGGGGTGGTAGTGGATAAATATCACTTCCGCTACATGATTATGGAATATGTCCGCGGCAAGGAGCTTAGTAAAATTGAGGGTGACTTGAGTTATGAGAATAAAGTGACAATTGGGCGAAACATGCGCAAAATTACCAACCAACTGAACTTGCCGTGTGAAAACTTTACACCCATTGACGTAATAGAGTATGCTATCAACAACGATGAGTGGGAAGATGAGGGTTTCCCAGAATCGTTTCGGGCGGAGTTGTTGACGTACCTTAAAGGTTTTCATATGGGGCAGAAAGTATATTGTCACGGGGATTTGCATGGTGATAATATCTTGGTTGACGAGAATATGAACGTGTCGATTGTTGACTTTGCCGATGCAATGTATGCGCCGGTGGAGTATGAGCAGGTCTATATTGTAAGCGGGTTGTTCGAGTTTCAGCGGCCGTATATGGAAGGCTATTTCGGCGGGGACTATGCTGTTGAGGAGATTTTAGATTTGTGTATGACTTGGTTGCCGATTCACGCTTGGGCGCATAGTATCTTAGCGCACAACATCGGGCCGGCGACGGAGGTTACGTCGTTTGCTGTGATGCGAGAGCGGTTAAGTGATTTGATAACGCGAGGAAAGGCAGGAGAAAACCACCCATGAATATACTAGCCATCGGTTGCCATCCCGACGACTTAGAAGTTGGTTGCGGTGGCACAATCGCCCGTTACGCGCGAGAAGGGCATAAAGTTTTTATGTGCCATGTGGCGAACGGCAATATGGGGCATAAAGTCATTATGCCGGAAGAGTTGGCGGCAATGCGCAAAAAAGAGGCGCAAGAGTCGGCAAAAATGCTGGGCGCGGAGGCGATTGCATTGGACGTGGGCGATTTATTGGTCAATAACTTTAATGAAGATGACGTGCGCAAGCTTGTTCAGGTCATACGTTATGCAAAACCCGACCTAATTATCACCCATGACCCCGACGATTATATGCGCGACCATATTCAGACAAGTGAGATGGCGTTTAATGCCAGCTTTGCCGCGACCATCGCCCACTACCACACACAGCATGGTTGTTTAGATGCCGTTCCGCCTATCATATACATGGACACGCTGGCGGGTATGGGATTTATACCAACAGAATATGTGGATATTACCGATGCCATTGAGTTGAAATTGCAGGCGTTGCAATGCCACGACACGCAAATTCGCTGGTTGCGTGACCATGATGGCATTGATTTTCTGGATTTCGTGCGTACCTGCTCAAAATATCGCGGCTTGCAAAGCGGTGTGGCGTATGCTGAAGGATTCCGCCCTTGTACGCGCTGGCCGCGGATGGCGGCGAAACGGTTGTTGCCGGGGTAGGGGGAAAGCGAAATGAGTTTGACGTTCGAGTTGTTGCAGCAAAAGGATATTGCGGCAATCAAGGGGATTGTTGAGTGGTTTGAGGAGTTTGATGTAGTGCAGATTGAGAAGTTTTTGTCGGAGAAGCAGAATATTGCGTTGGCGGCGAAGTTGGGTGGGGAAATTATTGGCTTGATGTACGGCTATTTGTTGACTCGCATGGACGGGAAAGCACCGCAGTTTTTTATCTATTCGGTGGATATTCATACGGCGCATCAAGGCAAAGGGTATGGTACGCAGTTTATGAAATTTGTCGTTGATTGGGCGCGGGGTAATGGGTTTAGTGAGAGTTTTGTGCTGACGAACAAGGATAGTGCGCGGGCTTGCCGTGTGTATGAAAAGGCGGGAATGGCGCATAGTGAGAGCGATTGCGAGAGAATGTATGAGATTGAATATTGACGGTGTATCATAATTGTGATACACTAGGGGTAAGATAGTCTTTGGAGGGTGATACTATGTACAAAACTCATGTTAGGCCGGTGCGGGATATTCGAAACAATTATGCTGAGTTAAACGAACTTGCGAACAATGACGGCCATGTGATTATTACGCACAATGGGCGCGGAACGGCTGCGTTGATTGGGATTGAGGAATTTGCTAAGTATGAGGCGTATTTATATGAGCGGTATGTCAATCGTAAACTTGACGAGGCTGAAATGAGCGCGAAAGATCCAAATACGAAATGGCTGGACGAAGAAGAGTTTTGGAAGCCGTTTGAGGATTTGTTTGCATGATGTATGCAATAGAATTTTTGCCGGAATCACAGAGTGATTTAATGGATATACGCCGGTGCTTATTGCAGTACTATCCAAGTACGTCGGGTAATTTTTTCGTGCTTTTACGAAAGAAATTAGACCTCTTAAAGAACAGCCCATATGCGGCACAAATATACATAAAACGTCCGTCATATCGACGGCTTGTTGTTGGCGATTACGCAGTGTTTTACAAGGTGAATGAGGATAAGGCATTGATACAAATTTATCGTATGATACACGGTAGTCGGGATATTGAGCGACAGCTAAAAAATTAATTTTAGAACGAGGAACATCATGCACACACACATCATTGTCAAAGGCGCGCGGGAGCATAACCTGAAAAATGTCGACGTATCCATACCGCGTGACAAATTGGTCGTCATTACCGGACTGAGCGGCTCGGGAAAATCGTCGCTGGCGTTTGATACCATTTACGCCGAAGGACAGCGACGGTACGTTGAGTCATTGTCGGCGTATGCGCGGCAATTTTTGGGGCAGATGGACAAGCCCGATGTTGACTTGATTGACGGGCTGTCACCCGCGATTTCGATTGACCAAAAAACGACATCACGCAACCCGCGCTCGACGGTGGGTACAGTCACTGAGATTCATGACTACCTGCGTCTGCTTTGGGCGCGAGTGGGTACGCCGCATTGCCCGAAGTGCAGTAAGGCGATTGCACAGCAGACCATCGACCAGATTGTCGATAGTCTCATGCAACTGCCGGCCGGCACGCGCTTGATGATTTTGTCGCCCGTTGTGCGAGCGAGGAAGGGCGAATACCAAAAGATTTTTGACGATGCACGCAATAGCGGCTATGCCCGTGTACGCGTTGACGGCAAGACGTATTTGCTGGACGAAGAGATTAAATTGACCAAGACCAAGAAACACACCATTGACATTGTGGTCGATCGCATCGCCATTGATGCCGAGGGACGCCGGCGGCTGGCTGACAGTGTGGAAACGGCGAGCAATTTATCGGGTGGGCTTGTGCTTTCCGTAACAGTTGACAATGAGAAGAATGAAGTTGAAACGCTGTACAGCCAAAAATATGCCTGTGTGGATTGTAACATCAGCTTGGAAGAACTTACACCGCGTATGTTCAGCTTTAACAATCCGTATGGTGCGTGCCCGACTTGTACGGGCTTGGGCTCACAGTTGAAAATCGATCCATCGTTGCTGTTGGACTACAGTCTCAGCTATAACGAGGGTGCGGTGTTGGCATCGGGTTGGCAGAGTGCCGATAACTCGATCTCATCAATGTATTTTACGGCGCTGGCCAAGCATTTTGACTTTTCGCTTGACACGCCGATGGGTGAGTTGCCTGAAAATGTCATGGACGCAATTCTGTATGGTACAAAAGAAAAATTGGAGATGTTCTACCAGCGCAACAACGGTGTATCAAAGTACAAACAAGCTTTTGAGGGGCTGGTCAAAAACTTAGAGCGCCGCTACCGTGACACACAAAGTGAGGCCATGCGGCAGGACATTGAAAATTATATGGCGGCCGTACCTTGTCCCGATTGCAGTGGGCAGCGCTTGAAACCGGAATCGCTGGCTGTGACTGTCGACGGCATGAGTATTGCCGAATTTAGTGAGCTGTCGGTCGAGGCAGCGCTTGAACGCGCCAAGGGCATTAAATTGGGCAAGAGCGAGATGATGATTGCCGAGCGGATTTTGAAAGAAATCAATGAGCGATTGGGCTTTTTGACAAGCGTTGGGCTTACCTACCTCACATTATCCCGTGCGAGTGGCACGCTCTCCGGTGGAGAGAGTCAACGTATTCGGCTGGCGACACAAATCGGTTCGTCACTGATGGGTGTGCTGTATATTCTCGACGAGCCGTCTATCGGGCTGCATCAACGAGATAACGACAAACTGCTTGATACATTGCGCCGCTTGCGTGATTTGGGCAATACTGTGATGGTTGTGGAACATGACGACGATACTGTGCGTGCCGCGGATCATATCATTGATATCGGGCCGGGTGCCGGCATTCATGGCGGGCAGATTGTGGCAAGCGGCGGCCTGGATGATATTATGAAATGCAAGAAGTCGATGACGGGGCAATATCTGTCTGGCAAGCGCACTATTCCCGTGCCGGCCAAGCGGCGCAAGGGCAATGGTAAGAAACTGACTGTCCATGGTGCACGACAGAATAACCTTAAAAACGTGACGGTGGACATTCCGTTGGGTGTGCTGACGTGTGTGACCGGGGTCAGCGGGTCGGGCAAATCGTCGCTGGTCAATGAGGTGTTATTCAAGCGTTTGGCGTCTGAACTCAACCGTGCACGCAAGCACGCCGGAAAGCACGACAAGATTACCGGCATGGAGTACCTCAACAAGGTTATTGACATCGATCAATCGCCCATCGGGCGCACACCGCGCTCAAACCCGGCAACATATACGCAGCTGTTTAACGAAATTCGCGACTTGTTTGCCACCACGACTGAGGCCAAGATGCGCGGCTACGGGCCGGGTCGGTTTAGCTTTAACGTCAAGGGTGGGCGTTGTGAGGCTTGTAAAGGCGATGGTTTGCTAAAAGTGGAAATGCACTTTTTACCTGATATTTATGTGCCGTGTGAGGTGTGTAAGGGCAAGCGTTACAATCGCGAGACGCTGGAAGTGCGGTACAAGGGCAAGAATATTTACGAAGTGTTGGAAATGACGATTGAGGAAGCGGCGGCCTTCTTCGAAAATTTGCCGCGGATTGCGCGGCGGCTAAATGTGTTGTGCGAAGTGGGCTTGGGCTACGTTAAGCTGGGGCAGCCTGCCACGACACTTTCGGGCGGCGAAGCGCAACGCGTGAAATTGGCGACTGAGCTTGCCAAACGCAGTACCGGCGCCACCATCTATATTTTGGATGAGCCGACAACGGGACTGCATACCGCTGATGTGCATAAGTTGGTCGAGTTGTTACAACGCTTAGTTGAAGGCGGCAATACCGTGCTGGTTATTGAGCACAACTTGGACGTCATTAAAAGTGCCGACCATGTGATTGATTTAGGGCCCGAGGGCGGCGACAAGGGCGGTGAGATTGTGGCATGCGGTACGCCGGAGGCGATTGCTAAGTGCAAAAAAAGCTATACGGGACAGTATTTGAAGGGTGTGTTGTAAGTGAGAGCATGGGGCGGGGGATATCCCGCCCTTGTTTTTTTCGAGCGTGACTGATATAATATGGCATAATGACTAATTTTGGAGGCTTACCCCCATGCGAAAGCTACTTGTCTTTGCGGTGTCATTGTTTTTCATTGCCGGTTGCGCGGCCCATGACGCAGGTATATTGCTGCAAACGTCGCCGCCAACACCGGTGTACGGTTATGAAGAGACACCTATGTTGGGTGCGGTCATGCCAGACGAAGTGAAATGGGTTGTTTTGAACGGCATAACGTATGGTGCGTATGTTGATGACACATGGGTGCAGGGTGGCGACGAGTCGGTAGATTGGACGCAAAGCGGCAGCGCGGCGAACTTCTCTCAGCCGCGCTCGGTATCAATGTATGCTGTGGTTGAGTCGCCGGAAGTTGTGACGCGTGATATGGTCAACGCTGTGCGTGATTTGCTTGATGAGCGCGGGTTGACCGTTGCTTCGGCTAATATTGACCAAGTGGCAATGGTTGATCTACTTGGGAATGGTCGCGTACAGACGATTATAGCCGCCAACACGCCGCAGGATGAAGATGGCGCAGTGGTTACCGATGATGAAATCCGTAGCGGGGATGCCGGCGTATACTCGTTTTTAATGATTGTTGATGGAGAAAATGTGACATTATTGTACGAGCGTTATCGGCAAGTTGATTCCCGTGAAGCCGAGGTGTTGGAGCAAGCGTATCTTATCGTGTTGGACGGTGTTTATGATGTCAACCGTGACGGTGTTTTTGAGATTTTCTTTACTGTTGCGAGTGCCGGCGCTATGGGGCATGTAGATAATATGCACTTTATGCATGCTTATCAAGGCAGTGCATGGCGGCAGGTATTGCAAGCAGCAGGAATTCAGGCGGAATAATATAGGAAAGAGGGGGACATATAATATGTTTATCAATTCACAAAAGGCCGAAGAACAGGCAGTATTAAATCTCGCATATGCTGTCTGTGCGGCAGTGCGAACAGCCCCGAAAGCCTGTGGGATTGACCATATGGATACAGCCATTGTCACCGGTGAGGAAAAAAAGAAAATCACCGACAAAATGCGCCGACTGAGTGAGACCATTCCCGCACCCTTTTTCAGCCGTGATGCCGATAACACCGACGCAAGCGGTGCCGTGGTATTGGTAGGCATAAAGTATCAACCGCGTGGGTTGAATGAACGTTGCGGGCTTTGTCGATTTGCAAACTGCGCCTCTTGCAATGACGCGGGTGCCGTTTGCGTATTTATCGGTATTGATTTGGGCATTGCACTTGGCTCGGCAGCGGCATTGGCGGCCGATAGCCGCATTGACTAATCGCATTATGTTTACCATCGGTAAAGCTGCGGCGTCGTTGGGATTGATGGGTGAGCATGAACTGGTGATGGGCATTCCGCTGTCGGTGTCGGGGAAATCGCCATTTTTTGATAGGAAATGAGGAACTTCCAACCTCAGGTTGGAAGCCAATCAACCAATACGTCATTGCATTTTTGTTTTTGTAGGGATATAATTATTTCATCACAAAAATAAAAGGAGAATGCCATATGTCTGCCGTTGCAATCAATGTAAAAATCGCCGAGCTTCGCAGAGCAAAGAGAATCACGCAAGAAGATTTAGCCAACCATCTCGGTGTAACTAACCAAACTGTCTCCAAGTGGGAGTTGGGCGCATGTTGCCCCGATATTCAGTTGTTGCCGAACATTGCCGATTATTTTGCCGTTTCAATTGATGCGCTTTTCGGAAGAAGCGGCGGGCATGAAAGTCAAACGCCGCACATTGGATCTGTGCCGTGGGACGACGACGATACTATCCGTGGCGTTGTGTATCTTGGCAAGAAAATGGTGAAAGAGACTGATAATTTATCGAAATTTACCTTCACCTTTGAAGGTGAGGCGAAAAATGTTGTGTGTGAATGCAATTTGAACTGCGACAATATTCATGGTAGTGCGAATGTGGGAAATAATGTTGACTGCGATAAAATCTACGGAGGCGTCAACGTAGGGAATAATTTGGATTGCGGCAATATTAGCGGCGGTGTTATTGCGGGCAATAACGTCGATTGTGCAGGAATTAGCGGTGATGCCAGCGCGGGACATAGTATTCATTGCGGTGATATTGGCGGCAACGCCAGTGCCGGGTTTGAAGTAAAGTGTAATAGTTGTAATTGCAAGTAGAATTTGTTATGTTTTTAGTGTTTATTATGCATCCAGAACCCGCAGGGCAACGGCATTTGCAGAAAATTTGCCCAGTTTACGCCAATCGCGTGCCTTGAGCGTAATCGTCTGTGTTGCGCCATCGCGGATATACCACTGTGATTCGATATCATGGGGCAACGGGTCGCGGTTTTTGGCAGGCTGCCAGGACATGAATTTGCGTGCCTCCATGTGTTTGACAGCATCGATGACATCGGCGACAACAGCACTGGCAGTTGGCATGGCGCCCGCACCGCGGCCGTAGAACATGACATGCCCGATAGCGTCGCCGGTGACGGTGATGCCGTTGTATACGTCATTAACATTGGCAAGGGGCGAGGCATTGGGTACAAAATGCGGCGCCACCCACGCATAGATTTTGCCGCTGTCAGTGCAGTGGGCGCGGGCAAGTAATTTCACGGCATAGCCGTTTTCTGACGCATATTGCATATCTTGCGGGGTAATGGCTTCAATGCCTTGTACATTAAGTTGTTCGGGATAGACATGCGCACCGAACGCCAGCGATGCCAAAATGCAAATCTTGCGGCAAGCATCATGGCCTTGTACGTCATCGGCAGGGTCGGCCTCGGCATATCCTTTATCCTGCGCTTCTTGGAGTGCTGTTTCAAAGGTCAAGCCGCGGTCTTTCATGTTGGTGAGCATATAGTTTGTCGTGCCGTTGAGGATGCCGCAAATATCGGAAATGCGGTTGGCGGCGAGGCATTGGTCAATTGGCCGGATGATGGGGATGCCGCCGCCGACGCTTGCTTCGAAGAGATAGTTGACGCCATTTTCTTTGCCCAATGCGAGCAGTTCATCGCCATATTCGGCGACAAGTTCTTTGTTAGACGTGACAACATGCTTGCCAGCTTGCAAGGCCCTGCGCGTAAAGTCCAGTGAAACGGTTGCGCCGCCGATGGCTTCGACGACGACTTTGACGGCGGGGTCGTTGGCGATGGTGTCAAAATCCTTGATGGCGTAAGGTGCGTAGGGGGTGTTTGACAAGTCGCGAATGTCGAGGATATATTTGAGCGAGACATGCTCCTTGGCGCGCGCCGAGATGGGCGCAGCGTTCTGGGTCAATAAATCGGCAACGCCGGCACCGACGATGCCGCAACCTAAAATGGCAACTGAAACCATAATGCAATGCTCCTAACCTTGTAAAATCTTCATCATTGTACCAAAGTTGCAGTAGGTTGTCAAGATTGACGCTCTTTTCTCAATTTATGTCATTCTGAAAATTCTGCGGGGTGCAAGTATTGGTAATGACGCGCATTTCGGCGTCCAGCTCGTCCAATATAACGGGCAATACGCGGCGCAGGAGTTGCGGCGTCCAGCCATATTCGTGGATGAGGACGTTGGCCGGACGGCTCCAGTTGTGATTGCGCAGCGGGCCGATGATATTTTGTGCTACAGCTTCGACCTGGTTGGCGTCATACCGCCAGTCGTTGGAGTCGATGTTCCAATCCCAAAAGCGGAAGCCGTTGTCGTTTAACGCATTGCGCAAGCCGGAGCGATAGCCGGTTGCGGCCGGTGAAAACCACGGATGCGACCCAAAGGGTACGCGAATTAGGCGGCTGCGTGCAAAGACGAGGCCGCGCAGCATATCATTTGTGCGGTCGATTTCTTCCATAAAGCCGCCGGGGCCTCGGTTGTAAAATTGTGCTACGGTATGCGACCAACTGTGATGGTGTACGCCATGTCCTGTGGCAATGGCACGGCGCATGACACCGGCGTTGGCACGGTAATTTTGTCCCAGAAAAAAGAATGTCGCCGGTACGCCAAATTCGTCGAGCACATCTAAAATAGCGTGTGTGTGTCCGCCCGGGCCGTCGTCGATAGTCAGAAAGACGATACGCTGCGATGGTGTGAGTGCCGCCGTTTCGTCATCCGGCGCTTCGGCTTGCGGCGGCGGGGTGACACCATATGTCGTGCCGGCAGACATTACGAACAGGCAGAGGGCGAGCAAGGTGGCAATTTTGCGTTTCATGGGGTTTCTCCTTTGGCGTATTTAGCATTGCGCTCTAATAACTCGGGACGGCGCACATTGGGCATTTTCATGGGTTGAAACTCAGGATAGGGCGATTCTTTGGGATTGGTGTTGTACGGACAGTTGATTTGACATAAGTCGCAGCCGTACAGACTGGATGAGAGTTCTAAAAGTTGCAATTGCTCTTGAGTGGAATGTCGGCTTTGGCTGATGAATGACAGGCACTTTTCGTGATCTAACTTCGTGCCTTTGACTGGGTCAAACTGCAATGCCCCAGTCGGACAACCGCAAGATTCAATATCGCAATCATGGCAAAACCCTGCCGATCGGGGTTGTATGTTGAGCGGCATATTAGTCACAATAGCACTCAGGAAAATATAGCTGCCATACGACGGCAGAATCGCCAAGCCGTTGCGCCCCGTGAGGCATAAGCCGGACAGCCGCGCCGCTTTGACAATGGGCAAAGGGTAGCCATTGGCGAGGACGGTGAAGTTATAGTTTTCATAAGTGCTTGCAAGCGCTTCGCGTGCCGCGCTCATGCGGAAACGCAGTGCGGGGATATAGTCCTGTCCCCACGCGTAACGGGCGATATGCGCATGTCCGATGTCGCGGTAGTAGGGGAATGCCGCGATAAATGCTGTTTTTGCATTGGTCAGCTTGGTGTTAAGTTGTTGTTGTGTTTCGGCGGACAGATTGAGCATGGCAATGGGGATTGCCGCGGCGGCAACTGCGCCGGAATGCTGCATGATTAGTTCTGCATTCTGCACTATATTTACCATCCCTGTGCCATCAACGTTCGGTAAAACAGCACTGCTGTGCCGAGAGACTGTTCCGAAATATATTCGTCTGCGGCGTGAATGGTGGCGCGTTGCGCCGCCGTCACGGCAAATGGCCCGAACCGATACACGTGATTGCTTAGCGGTTCGTAATAATTGGCGTCGGTTGAACCGACCATCAAGTACGGTGCGACAGTAATGGGGCCAAATGTGTCGCGCACGGCATTGGCGAGTTTGTCGAATGTTGTGTCATGGTATTCGGATACAATGCCCGGCTCCTTCATTTTATCCATAGTCATTTCTACGTCTAAATCAGCCGTCAGCCGTTGTGCGAATGCCAAGTATTCGTGGCTTGACATGCCTGTTAATAGTCGCACGTTGACAGTTGCTTCGGCGACTTTGGGCAGCACATTGTGCGCTTGCCCCGATGATGCCATGGTTGCGACCGCCGTGGTGCGCAGCAACGCGTTATATTGCGGGTGGACGGTCAATGCTTTCATCAATTGGCGTGACATAACAGCACGGTTTGCCAATGCGAACCGTTGCCTTTTAGTGAGCATGCCGGCAATGGTGAGAAAATAATCCTCGGTCAACGGTGTTAAGTGCGGCGTTGGCTGACAACTTTCGAGTCGGCTCAATGCTTCGGAAAGTCGACCTAAAGCCGATTGCTGCGGCGGCATAGATGCGTGTCCACCTTTGTCACGGCAACGCAAATTCAAATTCATAATGCCCTTTTCAGCTACGCCGATTTCTGCAATATGTTGCCCTCGATGCGCTGAGATGAAGCCGCCTTCATCCAGGACCATGGCAAAGCGCAAGTTTTTTTGCGTGAAATATTTTATGATTTCGCCCGCGCCGTGCTGTCCACCGATTTCCTCATCATGTCCGAAAGCGAAATAGATATCACTCTCAGGTACAAAGCCTTCGGCAATCAGCGACTCCGCCGCTTCGAGTAAGCAGACCAAGATGTTTTTAACGTCCAGCGCGCCGCGTCCGTAGATGTTGCCGCCCGAGCGATTACCGCCGAATGGATCTTCCTGCCAATCTTCGCCCGCCGGCACGACATCGAGGTGGGCACAGAACAAAAGCGGGTCAGCATTGGGGATGCTGCCGCGCCAGCGCAATACCAAACTGTGTGTGTTGACTGTTTCGATGGTCATGGTGTTGAAAATGTGAGGGTAGCGGTACGGCAATACGCGGTGAAGAGCCGTAAAGGCGATGTAATCGCCATCAGGTTCGGAAATACTGACCGTCGGGCAGCGTATAAGCAGCGACAAGCTATCGCCGGCGCGTTGTGAGATACTCGAATGTACGGTTTGCGGAGACAGTTTCCCGCCGAGCTTTGGCAAGGTCTTGACGCGGTTGCGCATAAACAAGAATGTCAGCGTGATCCCGATGATGAGCAAAATGGGTATTAGAATGAAAAATAGCATAACAACGCCCCCAAGCACAATTAAAAATAGTATACCATAATACTCGGCAATATGCAACGGGGGAACATAGGTGTTAAATTTGCTTTGATAGGTGAGGATAATTGAGATTACAGCCGCTTGGCGACTGGTAATTGAGCTTATTGCTGAACAAAAAGAGCCGTTCGCATGACCGGTTCTTTTTTCACGCCTAAACCAACCGCAGCATACCATGAACCATGGAGGCGATGGTATGACGTTTTTTCTGGGCAGCAACACGCCCGACGGGTTTTACTCGTTTTATGACCAACTTATTGATTTGCAAGCAGCGCAGGCGGTATATATATTGAAGGGTGGGCCGGGGTGCGGCAAGTCTACGCTAATTCGCGCCGTGGCGGAGATGGTTGGAGAACAACCACAATATATAGCATGTGGTGCTGATCCGGCATCAATGGATGCTGTTTGTTTCCCACAGCGGCACGTTGCTGTTGTCGACGGTACTGCGCCGCATGAGCGGAGTGCAAATACACACAAAAATTATTATCAAGGCGTAACTGTACCAATTATTACTCAAAGGAATGTACATTTTGGTCTCAGCCATTTCTTTGTTGACTTTTTAATAAAATCCTTGTTGATAATTTCGTCTGCCGCGTCCTTTTCGGCATTCTGCAACACCTTACGAATTATCTCAATATTTTTGCGACGAAAGCAAGCACCTCTCGAAAATGTGCGTTATTCTCATGCAAAAATATCGTAGTTACCCGATAAACTCATCATTCAGCCATTGTCCGCTGTGAGCAGCACCGTTGGCGTAGGTCAGTGTGCCTTGGCCGTACGCATACCGCGAGCCATTTGGCCGGCGTATGTGCCGAAATAAACACCATTGGGGTTGTATTGTCAAGGGCTGTTTTTCGGGCATGGAAATACCCCATAGGGTAAAGGCGTGTAAAGCATTGCCCTATGGGGCTTTGTGTAGATAATTTCAATTTTACGGCGTGGGGTGGCCGTTAGCCGTTAGCGATGGAAATGCTTATTCGCTACCCTACTTTTTCGCTGCCCCGCGCACTACGTACCCCTAATCACATCCAACGTCCGCACCATGGCCATGACCATCATCTGCGTTTGGAACTGCATTTGCGGAGAGAACAGATACACACCCGGCTGCGAGCT
>Ga0131853_10000701_pt1 | contig 60645 bp, 46 predicted proteins | sample TergutLab28metaG_FD_92764 | JGI IMG/M metagenome (GOLD analysis project Ga0131853, IMG submission 92764) | Labiotermes labralis P1 segment gut microbial communities from Petit-Saut dam, French Guiana - Lab288 P1 (version 2) (version 2) | ecosystem: Host-associated > Arthropoda: Insects >...
AAAAACTTGCTAAATGGAAGAAGTGGAAAGGGCTGTTGTCGCCACTTTTTACACATCACTTCGTTGGTTATCTAAAAATTTACCCCATCCGCTTTCGCGCATGGGGTTTGTCTTCAGCCTGAAACGGCGCGTATGCGCCGCTTTAATAAATTTCTTAACCCTAATGGATATTGCCGAATCGCCTGTAATATGACATAAAGCTCGCTTGAGTTGAAATCCTTCAAGACTTCTTTAAAATCCATTTCAAAGGGGAGGACTGTGGAACCATCCGCCCAATGAACCATATGAGCTTAGTTCACTGTAGTTATCATATTACCCGGAAGCATATTTTGCAAGGCCTGTACCACATCTAATATTAACGCCTTGAGCTGTGAGCTCCACAAAATCTCCCCTACCATATCTCGCTTCAACAGTGACATTGACTATTTGTCCCGGATTCCAAATTGCCTTAAAATCAAATACATGCTCCTGTTCATCACTTTGGCGATTAATATTTCCTTCTATGGTTTGAGCACTTCTTGCTATCTCGATTCTGCCGAAATAAAATTGCGAAAACTGCGGGAACTGTCGGTTAATTCATTGCCGCTCTGATTGCGTTAATAAATTCAGCTCTATTATTTGCTATCGTGAAAAGCGTGCCTCGCCCTGTAGGAGTAATAAAACAGAACATATAAGGAACATCACCGGTCCCCATGAAATCAATACTTCTTTCAAGTGTAAAATAATTTAAGCCGTCCTCTTCATTATACACAATAGTTATGAACGAACTTAGCAATGGCAATCGCGTATAATACATTTCAATTATAATTGCGCTTGTGCTAGTATTTATCTGCTCCAAAGCTACCGAAACTATATGCTCATCACCTAGACCAAACTCTACTCGCTTCCTTGTTACACTTTCCATAAGTACAGGTATGTTTTCGTGGGAATAACTTCCATCCGATGCCATTAAATAATCTGCTATAGCTCCGGCGGATATAAAATACCATTCCGTACGAATGACATCTTCAATTGCTTCAACATCTCCGTCCAAAATAAGGCCAATAAATTCTTCATGATATCCAAATACTATTTCAGGAAGTCGTTGTTGCTCGAAGAAATATCTTATGTCATAGACGATATCATCTCTTCCAAGAAGTATATCGAGAGCCTCACTTCTGCCGCCTGCTGTGCCAGCTCCGACTTGTTCTTTTCTTGTAATTATTACTGTCCGCGTTCCTGCGTCCCACTCAATATCTGCGTTTAAGCTCCCTGCGACCGCACGAACGGGAACAAACGTCCTCCCATCCACTAATAGAGGAGGAACGTCCAGCGTAATATCATCGACTCCTACTGTGATAACTACATTCTCGATTTGCATTATGATAATAATATCGTCTTGAGTCGCTGTTATCGTTTGAGTATCACTATCCCATTCAACCTCTGCGCCTAACGCCTCAAATATTGCACGCATTGGCACCATTGTGCGGTTATCAATTATTTGCGGGTCAGCATCAAAGGTCAACTCTTGGCCATCTAATACCACTCTAATATTTTCTTCTGCCATTACAGAGATTGTGCCTAGTCTAGCAGAAAATACCACAATCATTATTAAGCATAGTAATTTCTTAAGTTTATTGGTCATATCTGGCTCCCTCTCATATTTCTTAAAAAGGGGGCTAACGATCCGAGGATTTTCACCCTTTTTACGCCAGCCCCTTAGAACAAACTATTAAATCATTCTATAAATCACTATCCATCATTTGGCTCTCTTCATCTTTCTGGGCATCTGAACTACCCGATGTTGTCGCACCCTTCAAGACCTCAATCAAATTAACACCCGTCAGCGCTTCAACCGTCTCCGGTAACTGCGCCATAATATCAGTTACATAGCTTGATACTTTGGAGGCCCCGCCTTGGCTGCCGCCTCCTTGGTCTATTACTACAATCTTCTCAGTACGTGACAATGGATCTGCAACATTTTTGGCAATTTCAGGCAGTCTATCAATCATCATCTGGATAACTGCTGCTTCATTGTATTGCTTGAATGCTTCCGCCTTTTTCATCATTGCTTCCGCTTCTGCTAGACCTTTGGCCTGTATGGCTTCCGCTTCCGCTTGGCCTTGCAGACGAATAGCTTCTGCACGAGCATGACCTTCCAGCTTAACAGTCTCCGCCTCCGCTTGAGCCTTTGCTACCTGTTCAAACTTTCTAGCCTCCGCAAGACGCTCTTGACGATATCTATCGGCATCAGCTTGCTTATTTATGGTCGCTTCAAGCTCTTTTTCCTTACGCTTCGCTTCCTGCTCGGCAAGCTCTGTTTCTTTCTGCCTTCTTAGAAGCTCAACTTGAAGTTCTGTTTCCGTAACCTCTTTTTTAACCTTGTTCTCTTCTATTTGGTAGGCGTTATCGGCGATAGCTTTTGCCGCCTCTTGCTCTTTTCTATACGATTGAATTTTAAGTTCTTTCTCTTTTGTTGCTTCTGCAACCTGCGCTTCGGCTAAAAGCTTAGCCTCAGAGCCTCGGCGGATAGCTTCCGCAGTGCGTTCTACCGTTTCACGCTCTGCATCAGCTTCAGCGATCTTCGCATCACGCTTAACCTCTGAAATACGCTTTCTTCCGAGTGCGTCTAAATAGCCGTTTGCATCTTCAAGATCCATTACTGTAAATGCCTTAATCTCAAGTCCCATTTCTGCAAGGGATATCGCTGCATTCTCCTGAACTTCGCTCGAGAATTTGTCTTTGTCCTGATAAATTTCCTCAACTGTCATCTTTGCGATTATCTCACGAAGCTTACCTACAAGAACATAGCTCGACTGAGTCGCGATCTCAGCAGCTGTCTTGTCTGTCGCACCTCTGAAGAATTGCTCAACAGCTGAGTATATGGACTCATCATCACTCTTTACTTTCACTACCGCAACGCTCTTCACAGTCACAGGAACACCCTGACTTGAAATCGCACGATCGATATTAAGCGGAATTTTGATATTCTCTAGAGAAATCATATCAACACGCTCAAGAAGAGGGATAACAAGCCCTCCCTTACCGGAGATGATCTTTTTCTTGCGGCCGGTAACTACTGCTGCCTTGTTCTGCGGAACCCTCTTCCAAAGAGCGAGCAGTATAAATATTGTAAGAACTATTGCAATTAGTATTATAGCAATTATAGTAACCTCAAATGCAAATGGCATATTAGTTCACCCTACCTTTTCTCATATTTTCTGACAAAATAAGTCTTTCCTTCGACACGAGTAATCTCGGCCTGTTCGCCGGCTTTAATCTCCCCTTCATCCTCACATTTAGCAGGGCCTGTAACAATAGAGCCTTCGGCGTTATACTTTATTTTACCGTACCCTCCTCCGTGCGGTATCTTTGCCGTTATTTCGACCAATTGCCCTATTACCTCCTGCCTGTTAAAAGTGTTTGTACCTTCCAGCCTATGTAGAGGCTTTATAACAAAATTGTTGATAGCAGAAGCAATCAAAAAGCCGCTAATTGCACTAATAGCAAAAACAATGCCTGCGCCCGCCGTGCCATAAAACCTAGGCGTTAAGATAAGCCCAAGCCCCCCAGTGACAGTCAAAAATAAAGCTATAAGTGTTGGGCTTAAAAACGAAATGGACGCAACTTCAGCTTCCATCACTCTTCCAATCACTAATGTCAAAACTATAAATCCAATACCGACACCGAAAAAGATTAGATACATAGTATCACCTCCAAATAACAAACGCATAAAGCGTTTGTTTCGTGAAAATCTAGCAGGCTTCCCCTGCTTCAAGCCTTTCACGAATTTACATTAAGAATGAATCTAGGGCAAGCCTTGTTACACAAGATCTTGTGGTCATCGATTCTCCTCAGGCGGGTAAAGCGACTGTGCAAGCACAGTATATCTTGCGGATTTTAAGTCTGCGACGCAAACGAACTTGTTCAGCCATTTCTCTTGACAGCTACAAAACCCACTTCTAATACTTACCCTTATCTAAGGCCGATTTCACAAATCCATCAAATAGCGGATGTGGTCTATTTGGCCTCGACTTAAACTCCGGCTGGAATTGCACACCCACAAAATGCGGATGAACTGATCCAGGAAGCTCAACAATCTCAACAAGACGCTCATTCGGCGAAAGTGCAGCTATCACAAGTCCCGCATCTTCAAGCGTCTTTTTGAACGCATAATTAAACTCATATCTATGTCTATGACGCTCATAAATCAAATCTTTACCATACGCCTTAAACGAATGCGTTCCCGGCATAAGCTTACAGGCATGTGTCCCCAATCGCATTAGGGGCTCATCACCATTTGTATATTCATCTTTATTTTCGGGCAAAACATCTATAACATTGTATGCGCCACCCTTCACAAACTCGGCTGAGTCTGCTTCCAAAATACCTGCAACATTTCTAGCATATTCAATGATTGCGCATTGCATACCAAGGCCAATTCCAAAAAACGGTATCTTCTGCTCACGAGCATACTTGGCTGCCATAATTTTTCCCCCGATTCCTCGTTCGCCAAAGCCGCTAGGGACAACTATCCCATCCACGTCATGCAAAAGGCTTATATCACCTTCAAGCTCGGATGCATCTATCCACTTCACTGAAACTCTAGTATCATTATGAACGCCTGCATGGCCTAAGCTCTCCACAATAGAAAGATACGAATCAGGCTCACCGATATATTTGCCCACCAAGCCTACTGTGATTTGTTTCTTAACCGATTTCTCTTTTTCCACAAACCCGTGCCACTCTATAAGGTCCGGCTCACGACATTCAAGCCCTAATTTTTGTAAAACGATTTGAGCAAGACTTTCGTCTTCAAGACGCAACGGAATCTCATACACCGAGTCGACATCCTTATTTTGTACAACACAGCCTTTTTCTACATTACAAAAAAGCTCAAGCTTTGCACGCACATCATCCGAAATTTCCTGTTTTGTACGGCAAACTATAATATCCGGTTGAATACCTATACCCAAAAGCTCCTTAACCGAGTGCTGGCTAGGCTTTGTTTTAACCTCGCCAGATCCTCCGACCTGAGGCAATAGCGTCACATGAATAAAGAGCGCACTTTGGCGGCTCACTTCAAAAGCAGTTTGCCGAATCGCCTCCAAAAATGGGAGCCCCTCAATATCACCTACTGTACCGCCTATTTCTGTAATAACAATATCCGCTCCTGACTGTGCGCCAAGACTATAAATCTTTTCCTTTATTGCATCGGTTATATGAGGGATTACCTGAATAGTTTTCCCATCGTATTCACGCCTACGCTCTTTGCTAAGCACTGTCCAATAGATCTTTCCCGCCGAAACTGAGTTATTCGCAGTCAAGTTCTCATCGATAAAGCGCTCATAATGACCCAGATCCAAATCAGTCACTGCACCATCGTCAGTAACGAATGCCTCGCCATGCTGAAGAGGATTCATATTGCCCGGGTCTATGTTCAAATAAGGGTCTAATTTTTGGATAGTTACTTTATAGCCTCTCTGCTTTAAGAGCATACCCAGCGAAGCGGCCGTAATGCCCTTGCCAAGTCCTGATACCACGCCGCCTGTTACAAAAATGTATTTAGTTTGCATTTGCCACCTCACGTAATCCTTAAAAAATCTCTCTTTTTCGTATATCTATATAATACTTTATTGAGGTGGCTTTCGTCAATATACCAAAATTCGCCGAAATAAGGATTCCGGCGATATACTTGTGGAAAATTCACAAAGTTCCTTTGAAATTTTGTGAATTCTTACGATTCGCCGGAAATGAATTCCGCCAAATCTATTAAAGTCTTCGACGCTAAAGTCGTAATCATAAAATTATTTTTTTATGATATTAAAATAATTTAATTAGGCAGTTACCCAACTCCACAAAAGATGTAAGGTTTACTATTGATATCTCAAACATCCAACTAACCTCATCATTGCGAGATGTAAACAAGTTCGCATTCTAGCGTCGCAGACTTAAAATCCGCAAGGTGGCTTTTGGAACCGGAAGAAAATCCTGAGTCCACCTGAGGGGAATCGACGGCCACAACTCCTTGCGTAGCAAGGGTTGTAGTCGATCCTTTCTTACCGTGAATTCAAAAAAGGCTTGAAGCAGGCAAAGCCTGCTGAGCCTTTTTTTGTCTAACTACACCATCCCATACCTCTTAAGTGTGCTCCTGATTACCTTAGTGCTCGACCCGCTCACCGGGCACATTGGGCTTCTAAAGTTCGCATCACAGAGCCCCATCATCTCTAGAGCCTCTTTGACCGGGCCTGGGCTTAGCTCGATAAAGCATGCTTTGCATAAGTCCAAAAGCTCAAGCTGAATTTCTAAACTTTTTTTAGTATTGCCCGCCAGATACTCTGCGCACAGATCGCGCATGAGCCTTGGCGCAATATTAGCGACAACGCTCACTACGCCCACTGCCCCAAGGCTCATTATAGGCACAACCTGATCGTCATTGCCTGAATATATATCAAAGCCTCGCCCGCAAAGCTTCCTAATTTCAGCAATCTGCGAGATGTCGCCGCTTGCCTCTTTTATGCAAACGATATTATCTATTTTTGACAGCGCAAGGACTGTCTTTGGCTCTATATTGCAGCTTGTACGCCCTGGTACATTATATAGCATAATGGGCAAATCAGTATTTTTTGCAATCTCTGTAAAATGCGTAATCAAACCGCTCTGAGTCGCTTTATTGTAATACGGCGTTACTTGCATTATGGCGTCCGCACCATTTTTTTCAGCATTTTTTGTAAGGCTTATCGCATGAGCGGTGTCATTTGAACCGCAACCCGCTATAACAGGCACTTTCCCTGCGGCTACTTTCACCGTTAACTTGACCAGCTTCGCTTGTTCCTTATCCGTAAGCGTAGCCGACTCGCCCGTTGTTCCACACACGACTATTGCGTCTGTGCCATTCTCCAGTTGAAATTCTATCAACCGTTCGTAAGCCTTATAATCAACCGATTTGTCCTCTTTAAACGGCGTGACTATAGCAACGCCCGAACCTTTAAATATGCTCATTATCGAATCCCTCCTAAGTAGGCATTGTTTTTGACCGGGCTCTGAATTTTTTGCTTCCCAGTAAAGCTTCGCTTTACTTTAAGCCTCTGAAAAGCGTGCTGCAGAATATTTCATCCGTCATGCAGGGCATTGTCCGGACGATTTCCGTTGGGCAAAAACATGGCCTCTATTTCCAGCTTGCTGGATAAACTTATATTAAATTAGTAGCTCCGCTACCTGCACCGCATTAGTAGCCGCACCTTTGCGAATATTATCAGCAACGCAGAAAATATTCAGCCCGTTCTCTACGCTTTCGTCTCTTCTAATTCGTCCTATAAACACATCATCTTTGCCCTGCGCATCCAGAGGCGTTGGGAATACTCCGTTTTCTATATCATCCATAAGGACTATGCCGGGCGCACTAGCCAACAATGCCTTAATGTCTATAAGTTCAAAAGGTTTTTCAAGCTCTATATTTATTGACTCGCAGTGGCCATAGAAAACAGGAACCCTTACAGTAGTAGCTGTTACTTTTAAATCGCTTTGCCCTAGTATTTTCTTAGTTTCTTCAATCATCTTCATTTCTTCTTTTGTATAGGCATTGTCTAAGAAGATGTCAATCTGCGGGATTAAATTATAGGCTATCGGCCGTGAAAACACACCATCCTCCTCATTATTAAGAGCCCGAAAGCCGCTAAGCCCTGCCCCTGATACTGATTGGTATGTGGAATATATTACACGCTTTAACCCATACTTATCTTTAAGCGGCTTAAGTGCAACTACCGCCTGTATTGTGGAGCAATTAGGGTTTGCTATTATGCCTTTGTGGTCTTTGATGTCTCCAGGGTTAACCTCAGGCACAATGAGCGGTACATCTTTATCCATGCGAAAACATGAAGTGTTATCCACGACAATGCAGCCGTTCTGAACCGCAATGGGCGCAAATTCACGGCTGACATCACCTCCCGCGCAAAAAATGGCTATATCAATATCAGTTTCAAACGAGTTTTTGGTTAACTCCTGTGTCACATACTTTTTGTTAAAGAGCATTATTTCCTCACCCGCAGAGCGATTAGATGATAATGCGTAGAAATTTTTCACGGGAAAGCTACGCTCCTCCAAAACCTTAAGCACAGTGCGCCCTACCATGCCTGTTGCTCCTACTACTGCTAAATTAATTTTTTTCATTTACTTGCCCTCCTGTTAAACTTCTTTTAGTCCACGCATAAGCCCCATAACCAGCATAATATGCGCAGCATTCAGGTTGGCATTCTTATGCGGCTCATCATATGGAAGTGCTCTGCTTTTTCTGTATAGGCAATCCTCATCCACTTCATATATTCCGTCTGCATGTATTGCGGTGTCCGCCTCTATGGTTTCCCAGTTCTCTGCGCTCTCCATAGTCTCTGGAGTCTGCGGCAACGCAGCATTTGCTTCCTTACGAATATTCTCAAATGCAGACAGAAGTGTCAGAGTTTCTGTGAGGCTATCCAATTTCTCATGCCGCTCAGGCGGCAAAAAAGGCCTCATCGCGTGTATGAGCTGCACCTCTTTTGAAGGGTTTTTTGCAGAGCTTTTCTTGTATTTATTGAAGGCACTGTCCAGCCTCGCAAGATACTTCTCTCGGAAATGATTTGAAAGTAACTTGCGAGCCTCATCCAAATCTTCTTGTAAATTATCCCTGTCGTTTAAGCTGTGTATTATTTCGTGCACTTTTTTTTCTGACATTTCCCGCCTCCTCAGAAATTAATCTCTCTATATCAAGCCTCCCCCAACCTTGAAGGTTTGCATCTTTATCAAGATTCTCCGCAGTCCGCTTAAGCGCATATTTAACATCATCCGGGCTAAGCGCCGGATTCCTTTCAAGGAGAAGAGCTATAGCGCCGCATACTTTGGGTGCTGCCATGCTTGTTCCGCTCATGCGAAGGTAATTATCATCTACAAATTGTTTTTTTAATGCGCTATAGGCTTTTTCTGACATACCTTGAGAACGCACAGCCACTATCTCTGCTCCGGGCGCTAAAATGTCAGGCTTTATTATGCAGTTTTTAGTAGGGCCTCGTCCAGAAAAGTCTACTATTTGTTCACCAAAAGCGTCCTCCGATGCCGTATTATCATCTGAGGCCCCTACGGTTATCACCTTCCTACTTGAGCCGGGTGATGTCACAGACTGAGCCTTCGGCCCATTATTACCGGCCGCTACCGTAACAATAATGCCCATATCCCAAATATACTCAACGGCCGCAAGCATTGGGTCGAATGTATCTATATCAGGCGTGCCGACAGATAGATTTACAATACATATATTGTATTTTTCTCTGTTATCGGCAACCCACTGAAGCCCCGCCAAGACATCTGACGAATTGCCTTTACCCTCTTCGTCCAAAACTTTTATGGCTATTATCCCCGCATCAGGAGCCACCCCTTTGTATAATCCGCCTGAGTAGTAACCGTTTCCACAAGCTATGCCAGCTACATGGGTGCCATGCCCATTATCATCGTAGCAATCCTCCCGCCCGTTAACAAAATCCTTAAATGCCACAATACGGCTTACCGGATATGTGAAGTCTGCCGCAGGACATAATCCAGTGTCTAGGATAGCGATGTTTATACCCTTTCCAGTCGGTTTTTCCTGTTCATTTCTTTGCTGCGCGGTTATATTAGATGTTTCGTAGACTGCCTTTACGCACCCCAGTCCCTTCAAATATTTTTCTGACGACGGCGAAACCTCCAAAACACAAGCTCCAATTATGGGCAGTTTATATTTAATAGTCCCTATCTTAGCCAACACCTCTTCATCAGCTGCATCTTCATATTCTACTATTAGTTGAATATTCTCCATAACAAAATCAACTCCTTGGAGAGATAATCACTGTAGCCCGTAAAGTGTCAAAGCATAAGCGCAGTATTTTTTTACAAGGCAAGGCTGGCCGGTCAAAAGCGGTATGCTCAGCTACGCCAACGGGCATCCTGGGAAGCACCGACAAGAAGGCCGGACGCCCTAAGGGTGGAATTTGCGAAGCAAAAAGTGCCGAAAGAGTCAATAATGACCTGTCTGCACAGCTGTCAGTAACGGCCGTTAGCGCATCGGAAAATACCGGCTGAGCGTTAGCACCGTTTTCGCCCCGGGGTCCTCAATTTTTTCAGGGCAACCAAAGGGGGAAAACTAGAGATACATTTAGGAAAAAAGACAAGCTCTGCCTGGCTGTTTTTAACTACAGTGACTATACATATCAATAATTTCATACTATGTAAACAAATCCTCATTTGACACATGAAAAAGTGTTAAGTAGGGCATGTCAACATCACAGCGCTGATTGTTTTTTTGTTAGGTAGGTTAGGCTAGTCGGCTGCCAATGGTAACCTGCTCGCCTAGTTACGCCAACGGTCACCCCGGGAGAGAGGTTCTCGCCATACCCGCAAGGTATAGTGACCTGACAGCTGTCAGCTGTCAGCTGTCAGCCATCGGCCATCGGCCATCGGCAAAGTGAAAGGTACCGGCGGCACGAAGAGCCGTTTTTGCCCTGGGTCCCCGAAGAACAAAGTTTTTGGGGGTGGGCTAAGATAAAAATTTTGAGTTGAGGCTCTCGTGACGGCACTAACCATTGGCTTAGGCGAAAAATATCATGCTTGGTATTGTTATTTTTTGAAGTGTGCTGTCTATATAATTGAACAACTTTAAGTTACTGCTTTAGAAGGGTTTGATTATAAAAAAACAAAAAACCTTGAGCCGTCAGTAATTTACGACAGCTCAAGGCTATAAAAAATATATATTCAAGTTATAGTCAACCCCCCATTAAAACCGCCTCCTGCCTCCTGCGGGCAGAATTTTTGCATGGTCTCTATACTTTGCCACAGTTCGTCGGGAAATTGAGATTCCTATTAGCTCTAATTGATTTGCAATTTTTTGGTCGGACAGAGGTTTATGAGGGTCTTCCCTTTCAATAATCCGTTTGATTTGAACTAGCACCATATCATAGCTTTTTTGCTCAGAGGTTTTACTAACATTACGCGAAAAGAAATCGCTAAGGCACTGTACGCCCCACCTGCTTTGGAGATATTTGCCGCTTATAGCTCGGCTCACAGTGGATTTGTGAATGCCCAAATCTTCAGCTATATCTGCTAAAGTCATAGGGGCAAGATGCCCCGCTCCATTTTTAAAATAATCCGCCTGTCTGTTGAGAATCGCTTGAGAACAGTTAAGTACAGTAGTTCTTCGCTGATTAATGCTTGTAATTAACTCTTTGGCTCTCGCCATTTTCTCCTTAACATAAGCGGTCGTTTCCGAGTCAGCATGTTTTATCAGGTTTTGGTAGAGTATATTTATTTCAAGTTTAGGCTGGTTTGCGTCATTATAGATTACTTTAAAACCGCCATCCATTGGCTTACCCATTGATCCACCAATAGACTCACCTGTAAAGACAACAAACAAGTCCGGAGAGGTGAAAGGTATTGTATCATTTTTAATAAAACCATTTCCGGGTTTGGGGTTTAGGGCTAAGAGCTCTTCACGCGCTTTCTTTAGCTCATCAATGCTAATGCCCATCTTACGCGCCAGTTTATCTAAGCCGTTTTTTGAAAGGTGTTCAAGATGCGTTTCAATCAATTCCATCAAAATTGGGCTTTGGCTTTTAAGCCGCCCGGCTTGGATAAGAAGACACTCTTTTAAATCAGCAGCCCCAACGCCGGGCGGGTCCATCTTCTTAAGGGTGCTTAAGGCACTCGTAAGTAGCTCTTCTGGGCAGTTTAATTCCTTCAACATCTGACCCTTTGTGATATTCAAATAACCATTTTCGTCAAGGTTTTCAATAAGGTAGTGCATTAAATGTTCAATCTGCACAGAAATATCTAAATCCAGCATTTGATGGTACAAAAACTCTTGCAAACTCTCTCCTACTCGCTTTGAGTACAGAGGCATCAGCTGCATATCTCCCCGATTAGGGAAATGTTTCTGAATGTCCATACTATCAGATCCATGCAGTCTTTCAATCTCTTTAAAGTCAGTATTTTCCTGCTGAACCTCAGGCACATCCAGCTCAATAAGGGGGTTCTCCAAGGACTCCCCAATAAGATAATTCTCAAGCTCCACTGAGCTCATCTGCAAAACTTTGATCGTAAGCAGCATTTTTTGAGTCATTACTAGTTTTTGTTTGAGAGAGAGGTTCATTTCCATTGCCATAGTAAATCCTCCGGGCAAGGTGTGCCTTCATACCTTATACTAAAGCCACTTTAAAATAGTTCCAAAGTGATTTAGCTTAATACGCCGTTTTGAAGCGTTTTTCAAAAGCTTCTTTCAAGCTTTCACGGAAATTCGGATGCGCAATTTCTATCAGCATACGTGCGCGGTCCCGTACAGAACGGTATTTTAAATTAGCGGCGCCGTATTCTGTGACTACATATTCCACATCGTAGCGGTTTGTAGTGACTGCAGCACCCTCATCAAGCACAGAGACAATTTTACTGATTTTGCCATCTTTAGTTGTGGACGGCATGGCGATGATGGAGCGTCCGCCTTTGCTTATTGCAGCTGCCCGCACAAAGTCTACTTGTCCGCCTACGGCAGATATTTGAGTCGTACCCACAGTTTCAGAGCAGACTTGACCAAGTAAGTCTATTTGAACGCAGGAGTTGATAGCTACCAGGTTATCATTTTGACCGGCAATATATGGGTCGTTTGTGTAGGAGGCAGGATGCATGGAAACCATAGGGTTATTGTTCGCAAAATCGTAAAGTTTCTTAGTTCCCATCAAAAAGCACGCAAGCATTTTACCTTTATTAAAATTTTTCTTAGAATTGTTTATAACCCCTGCTTGCACAAGGTCTACCACCCCATCAGAAAACATTTCCGTATGTATTCCCAAGTCCTTTTTACCCTTCAAAAATAATAACACCGCATCGGGTATTGCTCCTATGCCAAGCTGCAGGCAATCGCCGTCTTGTATGAGACTTGCACAATTTTCGCCGATAGCTCTCTCAATATCACCAATTTTTGGAGGTAGAAGTGTCAATATCGGATTGTCGTATTCTACAATACAATCCACTTGCGATACATGGACAAAACTGTCGCCTAGCGTGCGGGGCATATGGGCATTCACTTGCGCAATTACTAGCTTTGCCGCTTCCACAGCATGTTTAGAATAGTCAACCGAGACACCGAGACTAAAGTAACCATGCTCATCAGGCGACGAAACCTGAATAATCGCCACATCTAATGGCATAGTCCGCCCCCATATATGAGGAACCTGTGAAAAATAGCACGGGGTAAAATCTCCATGGCCATCTTGCACGGTTTTTCGGGTCTGAGCTCCTACAAACAAAGCGTTATGGCGAAAATACGGCTCCATCCCTGGCTGAGCATACTCAGCTTCTCCCCGAGGCACCATGTGAACAATTTCAACATCACGGTAAGCTTCACGGTTTGCTACCATTGCATCTATAATATGTGAAGGCTCTCCTACAGCATGGCCGAGTGAAACTCTATCGCCTGACTTAATTCTTTTTACAGCATCACTGGCTGTAGTTAGCCTGCTTTTGTATATTTCTTCCCAGTTCAAATTCAATCAACTCCGTATACCATAGTCAAATCAGCGTTTCATCATGCAGCAATTTCGGTTCAACAGAATCCCAGAGTGACGCTTTGTTTTGCCCAAATCCAGCTGTACAAGCTTGCCAAGGATGTTTTACACACGCAATTGCCACTTAGGCCCTTATTAAAGCGATTTAGTTACATCACCCAAAAACTGAATAACCACAACCCTGTTATCGTCACTAAAATAGAAATGAACAAATTCCCGAGTATCGCTATCTAAGAAAAATCCATATGAGTAATTCGAAGCATCGTATGGCTCATTGCCAAATAAGGCTACCACATCATCATAAGTGGAATCCCCGTGTATCCCGTTGAAATGGAAACGATTGTCAACCACGCGATAGTCAAGCCAAAGGCTCATTATAAATCGAGCACCTTCGGGTCCGTCTGCACCAATTTGTATACCTGTATTAAAGTAATAAGTGAGCCACTTTCCCAAAGGGTCAAAATCTGTCTGGTAGCCTAATAGATCGCCAACCTCGTCCATGTTTCTGCGAAGGAGATGCCTGATATTGACTACCCCGGTCATTGTTTCACTGTCAGCAGCAGAGGTAATAAGTACTGTGCTTGTCTCCTCATCCCACTCAAGGCGATAGCCTACGCTTTCAAGCACCGCCCTAAGCGGCAGCATAGTCCTGCCTTCTATTATTTGTGCCGGAACATCAAGCATAGAAATAGACGCATGCCCTACTGGCGCACCCGGGCTAAAAACAGCAACGCTAAAATAAGGCGCACCAATTTGAATCGCTATGTTTAAGATGCTGTCGCTATCTGAAAGCAGAACAGTAGAGGTGCTTTCATCCCAATCCACAGAAAAGCCCATTATTTCGAATACATCCCGAATAGGCACAAGAGTTCTACCGTCTACAATAATCGGACCTTGGTCTTCAAAAGATACCTTCTGCCCATTAACGAATACACTGACAGCATTATTGGCTGATGTACTCAAAGGAGCTGAGATGCTAATTGCTAGAACAGTAAGTACAAATAATCCTCTAAAAAAATCTTTTCGCATATTTGTCCTCCATGACGTTATTTTGATTATTCATCATATATAACGTACGCTATCAGATTTTGTTCCACGCAATAATGACTTTAATTACAGTAGGTCAGAAATATATGCATGAAGACTCTCATAGTCAGCATCATCACAAACAATCACTTTACGACCCTGTATATGCCTATGCTCAGCACAAGCCCGTCTGCATCCGTTTACAACAAGAGCAAGCCATGGCTCCGTCTCCGCAACTCCTGGCACTAGAGCCTCGAACTCACTAAATAGCCTATTCACAAATGTCACTCTGTCAAGGCGAGGGTTGCATCCTCCACAGTACTTTACTGCAACCGTTTTCATGACTTGTCTTTTTCTACACCGGCCAGCTTCTTAGCCAACTCTTTTTTATGCTCGATATTGCCTTGGCGGGCAATCATAATACGCTGAGCTTGAGGAGAGCCTGCTCCATGCATAGACTCCGTGCGATATCCAACGGCAGCCGTACCAAGTGTCAGATTTTCTATTAGGCGAAGCACTCGTAGCCTATCCTCTGTGGAAACGCCGTCTACGCCTTTTAAGTATTTCTCTATGTAAGGCCCAAGCTTTTCGTGACGCAAGTCTTTTTCAGAAGGCGCTGTAACCATAAGCCCTCCAGCTATATCCTCCGAAAGCCTAGCGATTTCATAAGGAAGCCTCGTGATATTTTGCTTACAAACATTAGCAAGCAAAAGATCCACCAAGTAATTGCCTGATGATGTTTCATGCCCTTCGGAGGAGCAGGCTATGCCGCCAGAATAAAGCGTTTCATTCAAGTGCGTCATTTCGATCAACTTATCTTTTATATGGCTGGCCTTTTGTGCTCCGTTATAATCTGCTGCCAAAGCAGCCGCACCGATAAGTACATCACCTACTCCTACCTTACATCCACCATAGCTTTGCCTATGATATCCGGCAAAACGCTCAACAAGCATCCCTGAAAAATCAGTCTCACCGTTTAAGAAAATGCGATCATTCGGAACAAACACATCTTCAAAGATGACAAGTGCTTCCATTCCGCCAAATTCACAATTACCCACATCAATGGAAGAGTCCTCCAGCTTACGAGTATCGCAGCTTTGACGGCCTACAATCATGAATATGCCAGGAGCGTCCACTGGGAGCGCAAAAGATATAGCATAGTCCTCATCGCCCGGCTTCATAGCAATTGTCGGCATAACAATTATTTCATGTGAATTAGTCATGCCCGTTTGATGGGCCTTAGCACCTCGAACTACAACTCCGTCTGCTCTGCGCTCAACCACTCGCAAATACTGGTCAGGGTCACTCTGCTCTCTTGGTCCTTTGCCACGGTCGCCTTTTGTGTCAGTCATTGCACCGTCCAAAGTCCAGTCGTTCTCTTGCACTAAATTTAGGTATTTCAAGAAATTTTGATGGTAATCTGTACCGTGCTTCTCATCGCATTCAAAAGTAGTGGAGAAAACAGCGTTAATAGCGTCCATCCCAACGCAACGTTGGAAACAAGCCGCCGTCTTCTGCCCTAACAGGCGCTGCATTTTAACTTTTCTCACAAGATCGTCTGCACTTTGGTGAATATGGCAGAAACGATTGATTTTTTTTCCGCTCAGATGAGAAGTAACTGTCATTAAGTCTTCATACTCAGGCATCTGGGCAAGGTCATACGTTGCTTTAACCGAATTAAGCGACGGACGAAGCATGGGATGCGATACTGCAGACTCAATCTTCTCTCCGAACATATAAATTTCCATTTTTTTTTGACTGATACTCTCTACATATTGTTCACCGGTCATCATGATAGGTGTTCCTCCTTGAATTAAATAAGCTAATATTTATAATAAGCAACTTTCATGCCAAATTTGCGATGATTGTATCATATAAAATGCTATTTGTACAATGGCAATGTATGTAATGGGTGGATAGTCGATAAGCTGGGGAAAAATCTAAAGAAAGCGTAGCACTTTTTCTGCAAGTCAAGGAAGTGCCGGCGGCGCATGCTGGAGGAGCACTCGCTTCGCTCCAGTGGCATAGGAGGCACAGATAGTGACCGGAAGATCCTTGCGGTGTGTAGCACCGTTTTTGCCCCGGGGTCCCCGAAAAACAAAGTTTTTCGGGGTGGGTCTAAGGCAAAAATCTTGAGATATATTACGGGAAAAAGGCAAGCTTCATTGGACTTTTTTCAAGTTTATCGACTATATAATACCTATTGACTTATGGCTGTGTCTTATGTCAAAATTAAGGCAAGCTTATGTCATGCCAGCCGAAAGGCCTAAGGAGAGACAACTTTGTATGGAAAATTATCAAAAACCTAATAATTGGCTCAGTGCAGAGCTCAATATCTCAGATATTCAAAAATTGTTTGCATCCGTGATTGAGAGCTCTCATGACGGCATCTATATTACGGATGGACAAGCAAATACAATGATTATTAACCGCTCATACGAACAAATCACTGGCCTTAAGCGCAGTGAGCTTTTAGGGTGCAATATGAAAGATTTGGTCGAAGCTGGCATAATTAACGCTTCGGGAACTTTGCTTGCTCTTGAACGCGGCGAGTCTGTTACTATTGAGCAAAAATTCAATACAGGCAGATGGGCAATGATAACATCCGTACCATATTTTGATGAGTCGAAGCAGGTAACAATGGTTGTTACCAATGTACGTGACATAACTGAAATACATAATTTACAAAAGCAATTAACACATCAGGAAGAGAGAAATCAAAAATATCTTTCTGAGATAGAGGTCATACGCAGGCAAATTATAGGAAACGACAATTTGGTAGCGGTTGATGAAAACATGCTGCAAAGCATGCTGCTTGTTCAAAAGGTTTCAAACACGGACGCTATAGTTCTGATGCTCGGTGAAACCGGCGTCGGCAAAGAGATGGTGTCAGTATACATCCATCAAAACAGCGACAGAGCAAACAAGAGCCTCATAAAGGTTAACTGCGGCGCGATTCCGCCGCATCTTGTCGAGAGTGAACTGTTCGGCTATGAGCAAGGCTCTTTCACCGGGGCGCATAAAGACGGTAAGCCCGGACTATTCGAGGTGGCTGATAAGGGAACGATTTTTCTCGATGAAATAGGCGATCTCCCCTTGGATATGCAGACTAAATTGCTACGTGTGATTCAAGAAAGGGAAGTGCAGCGAGTAGGTGCGTTAAAACCGCGGAAAGTCGACGTACGTATTGTGGCAGCAACCAATAGAGATCTGAGCCGAATGGTAGAAGAAGGCACATTTCGTAAGGACTTATTTTATAGACTGAGCGTTTTCCCGATTACTATACCGCCGCTTAGAGAGCGCCCGATGGATATACTGCCTCTTTCAGAGGTGATTTTGAAACAGTTCAACCGAAAGTATAGCAAAAATAAGGAGCTTACCCCTGCGTGTCAATTACTGTTACTCTCATACGATTGGCCGGGAAATGTGCGCGAACTAAGAAATGTGCTTGAGCGCGCGGCAATTCTCTCTGCGGAGTCTGCGATATCACCGCTTGAACTGGCTATCCCGCATATTAATCTCCCGGAAAACAGCTCAATCACAGACGAGGGTGATTCACTAAATTTAAAAAAAATACTAGAAGACATCGAGGCTGACTATATACTTCAAGCCTATAAGAAACACAAAAATATTAGGAGAGCGGCGAAAAGCTTGTCAATGGATGCCGCTACTTATGTGAGGAAGAAGAAGAAATATGAGGCATAAATATATGTAGGGCGGAAGGACAAGCTTGTTTCACTATAATCTTTAAAGCCTTGCACAATAACAACACTGCACATGGCATCAATGTCTCCGTTTCATTATTAAAACTAGTTTCATTTTCGACTCACGAGCAATTGACACATAATAAACTTGTATATAAACATATGCGCATTGTGTTGATTAGTGCCTGCATCCGAAAAGATTACAGCTTCATTTTTGAAACAAGATTGTTAAAAATAAAACAAAATCCGCCATTCTATTTTTGGCACGATTGTTGCTTGTTATTATAAATTAAGAAATCTATTTGCTTCTATTGATGACAAAACTGAAAACCTGAGTATTCAGCGTTTACTCAACCCACTTTTCAAGCTTGTTAACTACAATTCTTCATTAGTTGTCTTATCCTTCTCATTATTTTGAGTCGGATTCTGATAAATATAGCTAAATCACTCTAAATCAAAACCAAGCAGAACAGCTTCTGGGAGTTTTGTTTAAAGTAGATTTAGTATAAAAAAATTTCAGAGGTGAAATTGATTATGAAGAAAAAAACTTTAGGCATGTTCTGCGCCGGTGCATTGCTTGTAGGTGCACTTAGTGCTTGCACCCCTGCACAGCACACACAGCAAGAAAGTACGCCTCCAACAAACGGAGCTCAGGCCACTGCACCCGTAGATCAGGCGCAAGCAACTCCACAGGATACAGCACCTGCAGGCGCAACCAGAGACTATCTCATCATCGGCACCGAGAATGAGACTCCGACAATCGCTCCCGGAAGACACGGAACTCTTGCTGGTAACTTCATAAACTCCATGACGCATAACGGTCTTTTCAGGCAGCATTATGCAACTTTGGACATCGTTCCTGATTTGGTTGAAAGCTACATAGCCATTACGGATACGGTATGGGAGTTTACTCTTCATCAAGGCGTTAAGTTCCACAACGGTGAAATTATGACCGCTTATGACGTTGCGGCTTCCCTTGAGTATCTTAGAAGCTATCCGTATGCTATGGCTTTCCAAGGCAGCGTTGTTGGTTGGGAAGTTATTGACGATCATACTATAAGGCTTGACACGGGCGAGCCTAACGCACTGCTTATGGTAGACTTAACAAACCATGGTAATTTTGTACTTCCTAAGTCTTTGATTGAATCGGGCCACGACTTTACAATAAGCCCCATCGGCACAGGTCCTTACGTATTCGAGGAATGGAGAAGCGGTGACTTCTTAAGATTTGCAGCGTTTGACGATTATTTTGACACAAACCGCGCCCCAAGCATCAAGGACGTAACATGGAGGATCATTCCAGAGGGCGCATCAAGAACTATAGCTTTAGAAGCAGGCGAGATTCATTATATAGTTGAAGTTCCAGCTCCTGACGCTGCAAGACTTGAAGAACATCCTGATATTTATGTACACATGGGCATGAGTACTCAGCACAACCACTTGCTTCTTAACAATGAGCTTCCAATTTTTGCCGATATCAACGTGAGAAGAGCTATTGATATGGCCATCGATAAAGAATCCGTTGTAATTGTTGGTATGCACGGCCTTGCTACTCCTATTTGGAATCAAGTTCCTGTTAACTTTGCAGGCGTATCATTTGAAGGCGAAAACACCTTTGACCCTGAAGGCGCAAGGGCACTGCTTGCCGAAAGTGGCATTAACCCGGAGGATCTATCTTTCTCGCTTATTGCCTCTAATGACGTCAGAAGACGTATGGCAGAAGTTATCCAAGCAAACCTTGGAGATATAGGCATTGATGTTACTATCGTTCAGACAGACTTCGCTACGTTCTTCCAAGTAACTACTGAAGGCGAATATGACACAGCAATTGCTAACTTTACATCAGCGAGCTTGCTTACTTATATGTTTGCGATGCTGCACAGAGACAATATCGGTGGTCTTAACAGAAACCGTATCGACCATCCTGAGCTTAGCGCTTTGATAGATGAGGCACTCGCCACTGTTGACGAATCTGCAAGGCTTTCTGTCATAGGAGAGGCTACAAGAATCGCCAACGAGCACACCGGCATGGTTCCTCTCTTCCAAGCGTTGATTGTAAGAGCGTTCTGTGCAAATCTTGTAGTACCTGAAACAGGCGGCGCAGGCGAGCTTCATATAAACATGATGTATTGGCGTGACTAAGGGTGATTTGATAATTCATCTCGACTATCTTTTCGTCTCTAAGAGAATTATCAGCTATACCCCTAGAAACCATAAACCTACAACCCTCAAAAACAATATTATGAGGGTTGTAACCCCCTGAAAGGTTGGTATTTATTTTATGAAAAAAGTTTTAGGCATAATATTTGCAAGCACTATGTTAATGGGTATTTTAACAGCTTGCACCCCAGCTGAAGAAATTATAACAACTCCAGTAGGTGAAACTACAACCCCGGCTGAACCTACCACAGGCGCTACGACAGAGACTGCTGTAACGCCACAATTAGCAGAGGGCAGCTTAGTCGTAGCTACAGCTCATGAGCCTCCTGCGGTTGCACCTGCAAGGCACAATGCAGTTGCGGCTACATTTATCAATCGTATGACACATAACGGACTTTTTAGAATTTGTCCTGACACGCTTGACCCTATCCCTGACCTTGTTGCAAGCTATAGAAATATTAGCGATACAGTATGGGAGTTCACTATCTACGAAGGTATATATTTCCACAATGGCGAAGAAATGACCGCTTATGACGTTCACGCTTCTTTCTGGCACGCCAGAGAGTTCCCAGAGGCAGTAATATCTCTTGCAAGCGTTTACTCATCTGAGGTTGTTGACAGATACACCATCAGAGTTGATACAGGCACGCCTAATGCGATGCTTCTTATCGACCTTGCGCAGCAAGCCAACTTCATTCAACCAAAGTCATTGATAGAGGCAGGCCATGACTTTTTGGTGTACCCTATTGGCTCAGGCCCTTATCAGTTTGTAGAGTGGAGAACGGGCGAGTTCATAACTTTGACTGCTTTTGATGATTATTTCGATGAGGGCAGATCTCCTAATATCCGTGATATTACTTGGAGATTCATCCCTGAGGGCTCTTCAAGAACAATAGCATTAGAAACAGGCGAGATTGATTTTATACTAGAAGTCGCAACACCTGATATTCCAAGGATGGAAGCCGATCCTGACATTACTGTGTTTAGACGCATGGGCACAGGGCACAACTTCATGATTCTTAACAATGAACATGACTTGTTCAGCAATATCTATGTAAGAAGAGCTATCGATATGGCGATTGACAAAGAGGCTGTAGTAATCGTTGGTCTTGACGGCTTGGGCACTGCAACTTGGCACCAAGTGCCTATAGGCTTCCCGGGAGTATCGGATGAGGGTGTAAACTCATTTGACCCTGAAGGTGCAATAGCCCTTCTTGCCGAGCAAGGTATCGACCCGGCAGAGCTCTCATTTGAAATAATCGTATCCGACGATCAGTCGAGGCGTATAGGTGAGGTTATTCAGGCTAATTTAGCGGATATCGGCATTTCAGTTAATATTACTATGATGGACTTGGCAACTCGCCTTGCGATAACTGCCACTCCTGATTTTTATGCCGCTATTGCAAGCTTCAACCCAAACAGCCTCATAATGTATGTTAACAGCGTATACCATTCAAGCAATATCAACGCTTCAAACAGAACCCGTACAAACAGACCTGAGTTTGACGAATTGATTGACAGTGCCGTTGCCCAAACAAATGAAGAAGCAAGAATTGAAATATTCTATGAGTTAACCCGAACACTTAATGAGAACACGGGGCAGATTCCACTGTTCCAAGTAATGGTTCTTCGTGCGTTTAACGCAAATCTTGTAGCTCCTGAGCTTGATGCTAACAATAATCTTAATGTTAATATGATGTACTGGCGTTAATCTGTTGTAAAAGTGGCTTTACTTACGATCCTACTTGAGGGACGAACCGGCTGTCCGTGCGCTGCAAGAGCACACGCGGAACCCATTGATACACAGTTACAATGGATGGTGGGCCGATTCATACCCGCATTAAATTTGAGAAAGGCTTGAAGCAGGCGAGGTCCGACCTACGCAAGCAATCCTGCTCCGTCCGGGTAGATACCTGCAGAGACTTTCTCAACAATAAAATAAAGGTGGTGGCAATTTTGCCTATTAAATTAGATCAAATTGTAAAACAAACAGACAAAAGAACTGACGGATTCATCAATTATGGACAAAGACCCGATAATTCGCATTACCAAATCCCTGTAATCATTATCAATGGCGGCAAAAGCGGCCCTACGCTACTCGTTGACTCTTGTACGCATGGAGACGAGTACGAGGGAACTCACGCTATATTTAAAATTGCAGCAGAGTATGAAAAAACCGAGTTTGGCGGTACATTAGTTTTAGTACCTGCTCTTAACATTGAGGCTTTCTGCACAATGCGCCGCTCGACTTTAAGCGATGAGTTCAACCTTAACCGTATTTTCCCAGGCAATAAAGATACGTACATTTCCCATCGCTTGGCGGATATCTATATGGAGAGAGTAGTATCTTGCGTAGATACTCTCATTACTTTCCACGGCGGAGGAAAAGTGCTTCACCTAGAGCCACTCATAGGTTACCTTCCGCCAACGGATGAAGTTAATAAAAAATCATACGAAATGGCTAAGGCCTTCAACTGCAAATATACTTGGAGAATGCAAAACTTGCCGTTTAACGGGGTGAGCATCGTAGAGTACAAGAAAACGTACAATATCCCTGCGATACTTCCTGAGATCGGCTCTCACTGCGGTCGTCTCCATGATTATGCAAAAAATGTTAAAATATCATATGACGGTATCAAAAATGTAATGGCTTATTTAGAGATGATCCCTGATCCTGGTAATGAAAAAGTTACAGACATGATGGATATAGAGCTTAACTATCTCCACTGCTACAATGGCGGTATGCAAACTATAGTAAAGCGTGAAAATGAGATTGTAGAACAAGGTGAGACGCTGTCTTTCATGCAAGATATATTCGGCAATGTTATCGAAGAGCTGAAAGCACCTTATAGGGGAGTTGTTATCGGTTTCTGGAGCGTTCCTGTGATCCGCCCGGGTGACTGGTGGTCGTTGTATGGGAAGATTTTAGACTAGGATAGACTGTCGTGATAATGCTGCCCTACAGGCTTTCATTTCCACAATGTTACAACAGGTATGAATCGGCTGCACTTTGCGTAGCAAAGTCTACCTTGCTACGCAAGAAGTAGCGGTCGCTGATTTCCCTCAGGCGGGTTCAGGGACCGTGCAAGCACAGTATATCTTACAGATTAATTTTGGGAAACTAATTTAAACTATGAAGTTTGGCATAAATAGCTTGCACAATTTTTAATGTGCAAGCTGTTTGTATAATAATGCACAGGAGGTCATGTATGGCAAAGTCCCTATTGTATGAAATAATAGACAACAACGAGCAGGCTTTGAATGAAATGTCTGACACCATTTGGGAGTATGCAGAAATTGCAATGCAGGAGGAGAAGTCTTCTAAATTGCAACGGGAGTTTCTTAAAGCTCATGGCTTTGCGATAAAAGATGTACCAAATGTTCCAACGGCTTTTATAGCCGAGTCGGGCTCAAACGGCCCCATAATCGGTATTTTAGGTGAATATGACGCACTTGGCGGACTCTCACAAAAGGTGTCTGCTGTGCGAGATCCGCAGGGAAGCATAAGCGACCCTGGCCATGGCTGTGGGCATAATTTGCTCGGTGTTGGCTGTGTCGGTGCGGCAATTGCTCTCAAAGAGGTCATAGAGAAGGAAGGCATCCCCGGCACAGTGCGCTATTACGGATGCCCCGCTGAGGAGACTCTAAACGGCAAAGTGCTGATGGCGAAAGAGAAGGTTTTCGACAACCTTGACGCCGCTATCGCTTGGCACCCTGCGCAGATGAATACCGTATGGGGCTGCAGCTTCCTAGCAACAAACTCAATAAAATTTAAATTTAAGGGTACTCCCGCTCATGCTGCAGCAGCTCCCCATACTGGCAGGAGTGCTTTGGATGCGGTTGAACTAATGAACGTCGGAGCTAACTACTTGCGTGAACACGTGATGGAAAAAGCTCGTATTCATTATTGCATAACTAACGGCGGGCAAGCTCCAAACACTGTGCCTGCAGATGCCGAAGTTTGGTACTTTGTCCGCGCGCCCAAAAGACAGTACGTCCGTGAAATTACTGAGCGCCTTACCAAAGTAGCGCTAGGAGCATCTATCATGACAGAGACAACTATGAGCCATGAGCTATTAGCTGGCTGTTATGATGTTATCGCTAATGAAACTTTGGGCGATATGCTGTACGCCAATATGGACGAAGTAGGCCCGCCTAAGTTTGATGAATCCGATTTCGCTTTCGCCCGTGAGATAAATGCCAATATCCCCAAAGAAGACCGAGCAAAGGTGATGGAAGTTTACTTCGCTCCGGAATATGTACTTGAAATGGATCTTTGCGATCAAATTGTAAGAGTTCCTGATCGTGATAAAGTAATGGCAGGCTCAGTCGACGGAGGCGACGTCAGCTATATTACCCCGTTTGCGCAGATTACTGCCGCTACGTGGCCCGTTGGTTCTGCCGCCCATACATGGACATCTACTGCATGTTCAGGCCATTCCATAGGCAAAAAGGCCATGATTTTTGCCGCAAAGACAATGGCGGGGACTATCTATGACTTGTTTAAAAATCCAGATAAACTAAAAGAGGCCCAAGCTGAATTTGAAAAAAGCCTTGGAGGATTTAAATACATTTCTCCTTTTGATGAATAATGCTCTGAGTAAGAATTAGTTGTGCTTCTGGCTCACAAAGCGTAGAGAGCGTGGAGATTTAGCATGCAAAGTCGAGCTTAAAAGCTACGACGCATCTCAATTTTTCAAATAAAGTCTCCCTGCATCTGTAGGTAGACACGTCTACGCTATCAACCGAAAAGATGCGTGGAAGATACTGTGCACTCACTCTTTGAGGTTCAAAGTGTTTTTGAACCAAACTTAGTGTAAATTATTCTTATAGTTAACACAACTCAAATCCTCACCCCCAACCTTGATTTGGTTCCGAAGATTGTTAACTATAAGCAGCCGCTAACATACAACCGAAATATTAGCATAAAAGAGGGATAGATATGAACTTTGCCTTAAAAACCTCTATCGCAAGCTGCGATAGCCTATCTATATTTTTTGAAAAATGGAATGTGGGTCAAAACGACTTAATAGTTACTAATGAATGGTTACTTGCACCGGACATTGCTCCGTGCGACTGTCTTTATCAGGAGCATTTTGGCTCTGGCGAGCCTACTGATGATATGGTGGACGCTATGCTAGCAGAAATTCGCGGCAAGCAGTATGCGCGCATCATAGCCATCGGTGGTGGAACAATAATTGATGTTGCAAAACTGTTCTTGTTCGAGGAGTACTCAAGCTGCGAAGAAATTTTTGCCGCTGGGCCAACACTTGCCCGCAAGCGCAGCTTCATCTGCATTCCCACTACCTGTGGAACAGGCAGTGAAGTTACAAATATCTCCATCGTAGAATTTAAGAAAAAGGGAATAAAATTAGGGCTTGCAGTCCCCGCGCTCTATCCTGATGAGGCGGTACTTATTCCTGCACTTCTGAGTACCCTGCCCTATGATGTGTTTGCCGCAAGCTCTATAGATGCTCTAATCCACGCAGTAGAGTCATACGTTTCGCCCAAGTCCAATCATTTTGTAAGAGCCATGGGCAAAAGCGCAATCCAGATGATACTTAAAGGATATAAAGAAATGGACGCAGGCATGCTACCAAACGACATGCTTCCATTTTTGATAGCAAGCACTATGGCCGGGATCGCCTTTGGAAATGCAGGATGCGCCGCCGTGCATGCCCTATCCTACCCGATAGGGGGGCAGTACCACGTTCCGCACGGGAAAGCGAATTATATGGTGTTTGGTGAAGTCTTTGCCGCCTACTTGCGAAAAGGGGCTGACTTGCATGATCTTGAGCAGGTGATTGAAGAGGCGCTCGAGTCCATAACCTCTAAGTCTAATGTTTGGGATGCGCTCTTTTCACTACTGGATAAGATACTGCCACGACAGCCGCTGTCCGAGCTTGGAGTTGATGAGCAAAAATGCGCCGAAATGGCAGAGTCAGTGGTGCAGAATCAGCAACGCCTTTTGGGGAATAATCCGATACCGTTAAGTATGGAGGAGATTAAGCAGGTTTATGTGAATTGTATGAGTTAAGATAAGATGCGACGTTTATAGTCAACGCAACTGAAAAATCAAGCAATAAACTTGTTAATATTCCGTCACTCGCCGTCGGACGATTCTAGATTGACGAACAATTAACTGCGTTTACTGTTTGTTTTTCAAGTGCGTTGACTATACTATTTTTCGGGTGGATAAAGGATCCGCCTCTACGGCAAGACTGTTATTGAAGGGCGTATTCCTTATCCGCCCGTTTCTTATGTAAAAGTAAGTATGCACTTCGCCACTTCTCTTCCCTATTTACTGATTTTAGGCAGCCCTCTAATGCACTTAGACAAGCATAATAATGCACCTATAACGATATACGAGCCGCCTTGAATGATGAACACAGCATTAATATCTAAAAACGTACCCAAAATACCGCCCACAAGTGCGCCTATAGCAGTAGCGACTGCGCACATGCTCATAATTGTCGTTTCAACCCTGCTGATAAGATTCTTTTGGGGAACCTTCTGCACTATAACATGATAGAATATACCGATAGCGCTACCAAGGCCTACATATAAAACATATATAAAATCGCCCTAGTGAGATTATCTGCGATAATATTTAAAAACAATCCGAGCCACACCTGCGAAAACAAAGCTCGCTACAAGTATTTTCCACGAACCATATTTAGATTCATCCGTTCTGCATATAAAAGATCCTACTAAACCGCTCTTCATGAAAAGATCCGAAAGCATGATGTCCCCTGAAGCCGTACCAAGTTCAATTCCGTGTTGCAACTATTATATTGAAAGCGAACATATTTTACAGCCCCAGTGTTTGGCTCTTTTACTTTCCATATTGATCTTTTCCATCGCTTCGTTATTTGACAGACCGGCATATACAGCCCTGTTGCCAAGGGTCGTAAAGGGGGAAGATTTAGTTACGGTAAATGTCTTTATAAACACAACCGGTATCATAGGTGGGTTCGGCATTGGTTCCCTGTTATATATACTGATGATGCGTGGTGCTGATTTTACACTGATATATGGGGTTAATGTGACCGTTTTGCTTATTTCGTAGTTGTTTACCGCCCTTTTGTGCAGCAATGATAGAAGCAATTCTGCAAACATAGGCAAATTAACTGCGTCAGCACTTGCAAAGAAGTTCATAAGCACGGCGGCGAACACGAGAGGCAGCATACCCCTTTTTCATAAATGAAAGCCCCGCTCCCAGTTCATTAAAGTATGTTTTGGGGCGGACTTGTCTTCTTTTATTGGCCCTATTCCCAAAGTCTGCTCTAATCAGATTTTAAAAACAGGGCTATTCTGAAACTACATTAATTTGATCCAATAGCTCGCTCCATCTGTGCTCCGATCTAAAAATCCGTATTGAATTAAATATCTTCGCACAGTCGCAAAATCATCATAATACTGTTTAAGAATCTCATTGATCTCCATCTCAGTATAATGTGAATTGACCGCAAAGTTAGTCATGATTTTCTGCAAGATAATGATTTTCTTCTTTTCCTTTACTGGAAATTCTTTTATCAGTAATCTATCATCTGGACCGAAATACCTCTCAAGTACCTCATCTTTCTCTGACTGAGTGATGGCGTAGCGTTCATCGACACTAGTGGCTGCAAGGTGAAAATCTACTAACTTTCCTCCATCCGATGTGTTTTTGCGATCTCGTTTCAGCTGATCCAGCCTTTCTTCTAACAGCTCCACCAAGGCAACTAGTATTTTAGCTTGCTTATATTTTTCGCGAATTGAAAATCGTTGGTTACGTATAGTTGATGCGCTACTTGCACCTATGATATCGACTATTTCTTTATCGGTGTGACCTTCGTAAAAAAGTCTAGCCAATTCCTCTTGGCCTGCTGACAGACCGGTATAAATTCGCCCAAGCTCCAAATAAAATTCGAAAATTGGAGGATGCTCAGACTTCACATGTGTGTCTATTGCTTTTTGTGCATCAAAAAATACATTGTCTATGGGATAAATAACGCCGCGCTTGAACGTCTCCCCACAAATAAGGCAGATATAGCAATCATCGTGCTCGTCGAGCAAGAAGCCCCTCTTTAAATTTTCAATTGACGCATTCCAAAACATCGATCTGTCCATTGTTACCATTCCTTTAAACATCATTTTATTTCATAGATAAATTTAATTATATCTCTATTTTTATATTTGTCAATCCCATATTATATAAAACTTCCTATTGACAAGCCGAAAGACTTATGCCACACTATTACATGAAAATAGAATAAGTTGTATCACATAAGCCGAGGGCAACCTCGGAGCAATGCGGAATGGGGTGAGAATCCCCGCGAGCGGGTCACTGTGATGCGGTACGGGCAAAGATGCCGTTGCCGTTAAGCCAGATACGCTATGTGATACATCGTTAGCTTCCCCGAACGGAGCAATGTTTTAAAGTGATCTTAATCACACTTTATACAAACACGCCCGTTTTAACAAATAAGGCGTGTTTTTTTATTTTTCGGGGATTAATCTACGGAGAGGGGTGTTTAAGGATCGACAAGAAGAATAAGCAGGAAGTTGAAATAATTCTCGCTAATCAGGAAAAAAAGCTGATTGAAATTATGAGAGATATGGGCTATGGCGAGCTACATATTACGGTAAAAGGCGGATTGCCTGTCCATCTTGAGGAGATCAAGAAATCAATTAAATTGTAAAGCAAGGCAAGTCCTGTCACATATAGTAAAAAACTTGAAAAACATAACTAATAAGTACAGATATTTTTCTGATAGACAAAAGGGTTTCTCGTTGTACCTTATAGGGCCCCGTCGGTAAAGTGAAAGATATCGGCGTGGCTTTAGCTGTTTTTTTCGCGTATGCCGCCGGTCAAAGACGAAAAACCATGAGCAGGATTATCTCGAGCGGGAACCCATTAAGGCTCTATTTAACGTAAATCGAAGTTTTACCGGGTAGGGGGCGATGGATAGGAGGAAAAAGACAAACTAATTGCTTAGTTTTTTAAGTGTGTTGACTATAAGCCTAAATGAACGGAAAAACCGAAGGCGCTGATGATGTTGAGACCCTAATTCCCATGGGTTTCAGTATTGTGGCGAATTCGGCTTTTTAGCTTTTTGAGTATCTATCTTTTTATCCAGAAAGGGGCATTATTTTGCGTAGAATAAAAATTAAATCACGATTATTTGCGATGCTGCTGGCGCTAGTCATGGTTCTTGGTCATATGCCTGCGCCTGTGTTTGCGGCAGATATTAATCTAGACTACATCGGTTATGAAGTTAACTTGGATGACTCGTCCTACTACACGGAAGAGAATGCATTGCCAGAACCGGAGGCTCAAGAACCTGTACCCGAATTAGAGCCTCCTGATTTAGATATCTATATTACCACCGCTTGTACATATGCTTTAAACGCAATTATAGAGGAAGCGGAAGATCTAACACAAGCCGCCTTCACCCCCAGAAGTTGGCAGCTACTGCAGTCAGCACTTGCAGCCGCGAGGCATATTTCGGGCAGCCCAAACGCTACTGAGCATCAAATTGATGAGGCAAAATCTGCGCTGCGTTTAGTGATAGATTCACTTGTACTGCTTGCTGATAAGAGCGGCTTGAGTGCAGCAATTGAGGATGCTAAGCAGCAATTACATTCTGAACATACCGACGAGAGCTGGGCTACACTGCAAATTGCACTTATGGCAGCAAGAATTGTATATTCAGATGAAAATGCCACACAAGATGATGTGGATGATGTAACCTCTATTCTATGGGAGGCAATACATGGTCCCCTACCCTCGCCGATTAACGTCAAAAATGCAGGAGCGCCGATAGGGCAAGTATTTGTCCGCATTGAGGACCCTACTCCAACTCCCCTTGGCCAAGATTGGCCGGATGCAAGAGGGCTAATGCACGAAGGCTGGGTAAATCTCTACGAGGCGGATAGCATGATGGATACTATAGTAAGGCTGGCCGCACAAAGAGGCTGGACTGTTTATGGTGCTTCATCGAATTTTATAACCAGTATAGATGGCCTTTCTGTTTTTGACAGAGGCTCTTCAAGCGGCTGGATGGGAACGTTAAATGATTGGTTTTCCAATTTGGGATTTAACGCATTTACCGTAGCAGATGGCACCCTTGCTGATGGCGACCTTATAACTGTGTACTTCACTTTAGAATTAGGCGAAGATTTAGGCGCTAGTTGGGGTAATGATATCAAAACCCTCAGAGGACTTGAGCTCAGCACCGGCACACTGACTCCTGTGTTTCATGAAGACATAAGAGAGTATACGCTGGAGATTGCCGATGGTGTTAACAGTGTCATCGTAAACCCTACTGCTACAAACAGAAATTTTCAAGCAAGAATAAGTGTAGATGGTACAGAATTTCCACGTACGCGGGCGATTTCTGTGGAAAATGGAACAGTAATTACGGTGAGGATTGGAGATCCTGCCTGGCCTAGTATGAATCTGACCACTACGCCGGCCGAAGTCTATACAATAACCGTTGTAGCCCCTGGTAGCGGTGACGAAATAAATTGGACTGCTTTGAATACGGCTATAGCAGATGCACAGTCTCGTACAGAATCTGACTATACGCCTGAGAGCTGGGCAGAGGTACAAGATGCGCTTGCATCGGCACTAACTGTTCGGGATAATGCTGCTGCCACGCAAACCGCTGTTAACAATGCGGAGTCTTCTTTATCATCTGCGATATCTGCGCTGGTGAGGGTAGATATACCAAGTGAAGATAGTTATGTTGATGGATGGTTTATTGTTCATAATCCTAACGGACAACTGGTAGACAGGCTTCTTGCAATTGTCGAAGATAAATACAGCCTGCCGCCGCTTATTCTAAATACTGGAAACACCAACGCAGACTTGCGAGCAAATGCAAATTTGATACGTACTAGACTTGCAGTAGTGGAAAGGGTTAGAATCATTGGAGAAATGAGTGTCGCAGATTTTCTCGATAGAGGTTCTAATTCCACAATGAATCCAGTCCCGGGTCCATTTTCTGACTGGAACGATAACCCTGTCAATGGCCGCCCAATACTAAATAGTGTAATAGAGATAGATATGGCAGGACTTACCTCCATTACAGGCACTAATAATAACGTTTATCCAATAGCTGCATTCCGGGGCATGCAGCATGTTGAGAGAGTTAGGCTTCCGGCGCACATAGGCTTTTCTTCCTCTATGTTCATTAGAGCTCCTAGACTTAACACAATTGTTTTTGGTAACGGCGAGTTCATTGATGGTGTATTAGATTTTAGGGGTTTAGAGATAATCAACTTTGAAGGTACTACTCATCATTTCAACGCTGCAGGAGGCGTCAGAGAGGTTATTTTTCCTGTTGGAATTACTAATATACCTAACAATATGTTTAACAATAACCCTTTGCAAACCGTGCATTTTTATGGTGAAACAGCACCAACAATTGGCACAAACGCAATAACCTCCCGCCCTGTAGCCATTGTACCTGACAATACCACAGGCGGATTTGAACTTTCTGAATTTTTTAATCATTTTTCACAAGTTGATTCAAGGGATGTCGCTGGCATTGACCGAACTGAATTAAATGCTGTGATAAATAAAGCGAGAGCGTTAAATGAAAGCAACTTTACAGCCGAAACATGGGCAGTGTTTGTTACCACTCTTCTAGATGCGGAAAGCGCACTTACCATAGCAACCTCACAAGCACAAATTAATGAAGCAGTCTTAAACCTACGTACTGCAATAGACGCTTTGGAGGTAAGGGACACAAATGTAACTTTCCTCAATGTTCCCGAAGGCGCAAGAGTCGGAGCGTTTCAAAAAACCGGCAATCACTTCACAGCCTTTGTGAGCTTCCCTATGAGCCTTGATGCAGAAATGTCCGGCGATGGGCGTGATGTGTGGAGGGCGGCAATTCCGACGGGTATAGCTTTCCACATTGAAGCATATATTCCCGGGCAAACTGCAAAAATTGCGCAGCGAATGAACGCTTTGTCTGCACATGGAACAACAGTCACTCTGGAGCCTACGCCTCTTTCGGAATGGGTTAACGGGCATGGCCTTGCGTGGCATAATGCAAATATTTATACCAATCTTGGAGACAGCGGCACACTCAATTTAGCCCACGGCCAAAGTTTTGACCTTGATACCTTCCGTGTTTGGCAAGCGATGGACGGCGTGTTGCTTAATTACTTTATCGAACCTGAATATACGTTTGAGGTCTTTGGCGGAAGTGTCGAAACTCAGCGCATAGGCACTCCTGGGCGTGAACAACTTAGAATTACTGCGCTTGAGCCAGGTGTAAGCGTTATAAAAATTACTTTTGGCCCGGTAGAGTATGTACGGGCAAATGGCAGTAGCCTATTCTTTGATGGCATAGATCCACGCAACACACTTGCAGTGGTGGTAAATGTTGATGGCGGTGCGAACTTTGATACTGGGATTATCGTGCGCAACGACTTTGATACCTACTATTTTGACCAAGCGATAGGATACCGTGAGTTTAGCTTCACACCTGCCGCAGGCAGCTCTGTACGAGTCCATGAGCCGCTTAACATCAGCACATGGGGCGGCGGCTGGGTAAATTACACAGCAAATATTGATGGAAGCTTTACTGTCCACCTGCGGGATGGACGCAATATCATTGAGGTTTCACATGAAGGATCAGTCAGGCACCACCTTATCCATGCTCGTGGCGTCTCGGTAAATGTAGTAAATACAACTAGACCAGGCCATGACTTTATTGTAGGTGATACGGCTCAAATATCCATCAGTGGAATGATGAAGCCTGTTGAAAAGCTGGCAGGAATATATAACCCCGGATTTGCCGGATTTGGTACTAATCTGCGTGCGTTTATTAGGTATTCGGACGGCATAACATCTGTAGATAGCGCCAGGAATTCTGTCGGGCAGTATACCACGCTCACAGATACATTTACAGTAAATTTCGCATTGAGTGATACTGATTTGAACGTATTAGACGGAAGAATCCATGTAGGACATATGGGCTCACCCCTCGGCGCACATCGTAATATTCCCCTTGGCGGAGTCCCGGCTAATATGAACGCTGTTGAGGTTGGACCGTTCGCATTCGGAGGATTGCCGGTGATAGTACTCCCGATCGAAGGGACTTCTGAACCGGCTGATAGAACTGCATTAAATACATCAATCACTGAAGCAGAAAGTCGAGTAGAAGGCAATTACACCACCGACAGCTGGGCTCAAATGCAAAATGCGCTTGCTATGGCAATAGCTGTTCGTGACAACGTAGATGCTACACAAGCGCAGATTGACACTGCTCTGGATGAATTGGAAGCTGCCATGAGTGCACTGGTGCTTGTATCCGCCGGGCCAATGGGCAGCGGAAGCGCAAGTGATCCGTACATGCTCATAACATCGGCGCATCTTGTATGGTTACAAGAAGAGGTAGCTGGCGGCAGAACTTTTAATAATCTTTTTGTTAAGCTTGGAGCCGACATAGAACTTGATGCAGACTGGGTACCAATAGGCACCGGGCGCACTGCTGCTCAGCGCTTCCTAGGAACATTTGACGGAGGCGGTTTTACCATCAGCTTCGCTAGAGGATCAGCTCCACTATTCCATTGGGCGGGTAATGTCCGCAATCTTAATATTTTTGGTGAATATATAGCAGGCCCTGGACTAGCGGTGTCAGGAGATAATAACATCCAAAATGTTAATATCTCTAATGTCAGGATATTAAGCGGTACAACCATCAGAGAGAGCGGATTCTTTAATCTGATGGGCGGAGGAACAATAAGAAATAACTACATTGAATCTAATGTAAGAATTGGTTGGGACGCCGATACGGATGCGCCATTCCAGTGGCCTGTGCGAGGTGCTTTCACCGGTGGGGCAGCCTCCGGTTCCTTTGTAGCCGCTTTTGCCGGCACAGCAGAAGGAAACGTAAGCCATGCCACGGTTTTTGGCCAAAATCAAGTTGGTGGAATTGTTGGTATCAGAGAATTCGCGATGCGTACAAGCACCTTAAGAAATAATGAGTTTCATGGTGAAATCATCGCCACGGGCAATATGGTTGGAGGCATCATGGGTGCCGGCTACAACCACAGCAGCGCGCCAAATACACCAGGGGCGGTGATCGAGAATAACCTTGTAACCGGTATTATTACCGGAGGAGACCGAGTTGGCGGTATATTTGGCGGCGAGACGTCCAATCAGAAGTGGGGTAACGGAGTTGGACGTGTAACAGGCAATACTTTTGAAGGTAGAGTTAGCGCGACTAACGGTTATGTTGTTGGCGGTATAATCGGTTATTTACGCTCGTTAAACCGCAATAATATTATTGCGAACAATACATTCACTTATATTAGCGGGGGGCCCACAAGGGCCATCGGCGGAGTCGATATCGTTGATACGATTCACCCGAACCCTACGCCCATGGCAGGAGTTACTATACCTAATGTAATCTATTTTACGACGCAAGGTACCACAGCTGTAAATCCAGTTCCTCCAGGGTTTAGCGGTATAACACAAAGGAATCATTACCGCACGGATGACCCACTGGGCGCGGACGCTGACAGCTTGGGCAAAATGATTGGTGCCCCAGTTGTAACAGACAAAACTGTACTGATTACTCTGATTGCTGAAGCTGAAGAAAGAGATGCAGATAGCTACACAGCAGAATCATGGGCACTTTTTGCGGCGGCACTTGAAGAGGCAAAGAATGTCGCTGCTAACACAAGCGCTACACAAGCTGAAATTGACGCAGCCACAGATACTCTTAGGTCAGCCAAAGATGACCTTGTTAGATTGATTCTACCCACAACTTGGGAAGTCGCCATGAGACGTGGGCTCGAGCGCATCGTCACGGCAGTGCCTAGTCCAGACTTTGGCTCTGTTGGCGGCGAATGGGCAATACTTGCTCTAGCTCGCGGCGAACATAGTGTGCCGGATGGGTATTTTGAGGAATACTTGCAACGTATCGGTGCTCAACTTGACGGACTTGCAGAGCATACCGACCCAAACCATACAGCTGCAGGTTGGGTATTAAACCCTAATAACGGCAGACGTGAGGTAAGACTCGCCACTCACCAATCCACAGAAAATGCACGACTGATTGTTGCACTTACTTCACTTGGTGTTGATGCGACAAGCTTTGTGCACAACGGCAACACCTATGACTTTGTCGCACGTTTAGGTAACAGGCATAGCGAAACAAGTAACGCTATGTGGGGAGTAAACCAAGGAATAAACGGCCCTATCTGGAACTTGATTGCGCTTAATTCCCGCGGTTGGGATGCTCCATATCAAATTTCTGACCGAACTTGGGTAGGCGGCAGTACTTCGTCAAATCCTATTACACTAGACGAGATGATTCAGTGGGTCTTGGATGTTCAGCTAAATAATGGCGGCTGGCATCTCAGTCATTTTAATTCGAGCAATGCAAACACTGTAAATTCAGTATCTGACCCGGACATGACTGCTATGGCAATACAAGCTCTAGCACCTTATCGCTCACGGCCTAATGTAAATGCAGCCATTAACAGAGCCTTGGAAGAACTAAGAAGAACCCAAGAGCCAAGCGGCGGCTGGGCGGGTAATGTGCAAAGCTCTGCGCAAGTTATTGTTGCCCTCACTTCACTTGGAATAGACCCAGCGTCCAACGATTGGACTACTTCAAGCGGCAATAACCCCATTGATGCCGTCCTCAGCTTCCACGACGAAGCGACTGGAGGATTTAGACACGGCGGGCAAATCGACCTAATGGCAACAGAGCAAGCCACATACGCCCTTGTAGCTTATTGGCGATTTGTGAGTGACCGAAATGCTTTGTATGATATGGGCGATGCATTTACTCGAGTGCCTCCTGTAAATTGGCAAATGCTGGATGCTGCTATCGCTGATGCTGGGGGGCGGATAGAGTCAAACTATACTCCGTCAAGCTGGGCTAATATGCAAACAGCATTAACAGTGGCAATAAATGTCCGAAGCGATAGTTCGGCAACTCAGACTCAAGTTGATGCTGCGGCAAGCGTTCTAAGGGCAGCGATAGACGCTCTTGTTAGTGTAGCTGGAAATGTCGATAGAACCGAACTTGACGCAGTGATTACAGATGCTCAGGGCAGAGTGGAATCCAACTACACTCGCTCAAGCTGGGATGTAATGCAAAATGAGCTAGTAGCAGCAATTGCAGTGCGGGATAACGCTGATGCAACACAAGAAGACGTTGACTCTGCGACAAGTAGTCTATCTTCTACACTAAATTCCCTTGTAAGGGTTGACAGAACCTTACTTAATGCAGCAATTGCAGATGCACAGAGTAGGATACAATCTAACTACACATCTGAATCTTGGAATCAGATGCAGTCAGCACTTATAGATGCAGTACAAGTGCATGACTACGATAACGCAACTCAAGCTCAAATTGACGCAGCAGCCAACAATCTGAGAACTGCAATAAATAATCTTGCTGGAAATAATGATGGCAGCACAGCAAGGGCAAGGATTAGCGTAGTTGACCCGAATGCAAGGGAGGGTCAGACAAGTACATTCTTTGCCGAGCAAGAATTTGTTCTTGAGCCAAATGATACCGCTTACAGTTTGCTGCGTAGAACCGGCCTATCTATTCAGTCAAGAGGACATTCTGAATTTGCCGGTATGTACGTACAGTCTATAAATGGTTGGGGAGAGTTCAGCGATGGGCCGCTTTCCGGCTGGATGTTTAGAGTTAATGGCAATTTCCCTAATTTCTCGGCGTCTTTATATCCGCTGCAAGATGGTGACAGGGTGGAATGGCTGTTTACCCGTGACCTTGGAAATGATATCGGCGCTGCCGGTGTAAACCGAGTATCACTAAATGCTGCGATTGCTGATGCGCAGGCCAGAGTTGAGTCTAACTACACTCGTTCAAGCTGGAATGCAATGAGAAATGAGCTAGCAGCGGCAATTGCCGTGCGTGATAACGCTGATGCAACACAAGAAGATGTTGATTATGCGGCAAGCAGGCTATTCGGCGCATTAGGGGCTCTTGTAAAAATCAACAGAACTATGCTTAACGCAGCGATTATCGATGCGCAGGCCAGAGTGGAGTCTAACTACACTCGTTCAAGCTGGAATGTAATGCAGCATGAGCTGTCAGAAGCAATTGCCGTGCACGATGACGCAGATGCAACGCAAGAAGATGTTGATTATGCGGCAAGCAGGCTATTCGGCGCATTAGGGGCTCTTGTAAAAATCAACAGAACTATGCTTAACGCAGCGATTATCGATGCGCAGGCCAGAGTTGAGTCTAACTACACTCGTTCAAGCTGGAATGCAATGAGAAGTGTGCTAGTAGCGGCAATTATTGTTCGTGACAACGCTGATGCAATGCAAGAAAATGTTGATTATGCGACAAGCAGGCTATTGGGCGCATTAGATGCCCTTGTAAGAATCAACAGAACTATGCTTAACGCAGCGATTAACGATGCGCAGGCCAGAGTTGAGTCTAACTACACTCGTTCAAGCTGGAATGCAATGAGAAGTGTGCTAGAAGCGGCAAATATCGTGCATGATAACGCTGATGCAACGCAAGAAGATGTTGATTATGCGGCAAGTAGGCTATTAGACGCAATAGATAGTCTTGTTCCAGATAATAGCGGCGGTAATAATAATAATGGCAGTACAACAAGAGCAAGAATCAGTGTAATCGACCCGAATGCCGGAGCAGGACAGACAAGAACGTTTTTCGCCGAGCAGGAGTTTTTGCTTGAACCGGGAGAGACTGCCTACAGCTTACTCCGTAGAACCGGCCTTTCTATTCAGTCAAGAGGACATTCTGAATTTGCCGGTATGTACGTGCAGTCGATAAATGGCTGGGGAGAGTTCAGCGATGGGCCGCTTTCCGGCTGGATGTTTAGAGTTAATGGCAATTTCCCTAATTTTTCGGCATCTTTATATCCGCTACAAGAAGGTGACAGAGTGGAATGGTTATTTACTCGTGACCTTGGAAACGATATAGGCGGTGGCTTTGGCGGAGTAAGCCGAACGGCACTAAATACAGCGATTACAGATGCGGAAGACAGAGTACAAGCTAACTACACTTCTACAAGCTGGTCTGTTTTGCACTCAGCACTTACAGCGGCCAGACAAGCCCATGGTAATGCAAATGCCACTCAAGCGCAGATAGACACAGCAGTAAGCAATCTTAGGTCAGCGATAAACAATTTGGTAAGTACCACTGGAACAGGCCGAAGTGCACTCGGCTCTGCAATAGCTGATGCAGAAGCTCGATTACAGGCTAACTACACCATCGCAAGCTGGGCAAGAATGCAATCTGCACTTGCGGCTGCTATAACCATCCGTGACGATGCAAATGCCACTCCAGCTCAAATCACCACTGCAACTGAACGGCTTAGGGAAGCGATAGCTGCACTAGAAGTCCGTGTGGGAGTGTCCGTACCACCTACAACGGATCCGGGCAGTTCGACAGCAGTTGCTGAAGTGGAGCCTGAAATCATCAGCAATCTAACTAATCAGGCAGTAGACGCCGGGGCAACAAACATAACTATCACCATCCCCGTTCCTGGAGGTATAAGCCGCGTTGAAGCAGAACTTACCGTGGGCTCATTAAATGAAATGGTGTCGAGTGAACTCAGCTTAACTATTCACTCCAATATCTCGACAATCATATTAGACACAAAAACCCTTAGCGGCCTTACGAATGGTGTTGATGACGATGTATTGGTGAGGATCGTGGTAGAGCTGTTAAGTGGTACGTATGCGCTTAATGAAAATCAGCGCACGGTTGCAGGAGATAATTTAGTCGCCAGAATATTAATCTACGTCGGATATAATCAGATACATTTCGTAGATGGAATCTTGACGATAGCGATACCTTATAATCCAAGAATCTCTGCCGAAGATCATGATCTTTTGACAGTTTATCACCTAGACAGCTACGGCAACATCAGGGAAATGAAAGATGCTAATTACAGCGGGTCGCAAATATTATTCACGACCTACTACTTATCACTTTTCTTTGTGAGCGAGTGGATAAGCCCATTTAGCGATGTCACTCGTGAAGCTTGGCATTTGCGCAGTGTTAGGTTTGCATACGCTAGCGAACTGATGAACGGCACAGGTGCAGGTCAATTCTCACCGGATATGAACATTACCCGCGCTATGATCGTAACGATATTGTGGCGGATTGAAGGCTCTCCCGTTACTGCAAGCGAGGGTACATTCAGTGATGTGACACCAAACGCTTGGTATGCATCCGCAGTAGCATGGGCCAATGAAAGTGGCATTGTAAGTGGTGTCGGCAATGGTACGTTCGCACCAGACGACATCGCCTCTCGTGAACAGCTTGCAGTCATCCTTCAAAACTACGCACAGTTTAAGGGTATTGATACCACTGCTGGCACTTTTATGTTAGAGTTTAGTGATGTGGACAACGTGTCCCCATGGGCTTTGAGTGCAATGCAGTGGGCAAATTCCAATGACATTATTAGAGGACGCACACTAACGACCCTTGCGCCAAGCGGTGCGGCAACTCGTGCAGAAACTGCCGCAATGCTTCAGCAGTTTGTTCAAGGTCTAATGTAATAACACCACAGTCCCCAGCGGAGCTATATCTCCGCTGGGGGACATTTAGGAGGAAAAAATGCGCAAGATATTTTCACTATTCTTAGCTTTTGTAATTCTAATTGGGCTTATCATACCCGCAAACATAGCTCAGGCATCTCAGCCGGATTGGGAAGTCGCCATGAACCGCTCACTGGACTGGATACAAAGTTCGGTTTCGCCAAGTCCAGTTGTTGGCAGCGTAGGCGGCGAATGGGCAGTGCTTGCACTGGCACGGGCAAACCGTGTGACAGAGGACGATGCATGGATTCAAGCATGGCTGTTAGACCTTGATAGAACGCTTACAGAAGTTGACAGGCTTTCAAGGGACAACAACATTCAAAACCCACCCTCAGCGGGAACATTCCCATCGTCTCTAAGGCGGTGGACTGATTTTCAGCGATTAACTCTTGCGCTTAGTGCGCTTGGTATTGACGCCTCGGATTATAACGGACGTGACCTAACAGAGATTTTCCGTACTTATATTCAGGGTACGCAGAGACATTCCTTGAACCAGACCATAAACGTAGATACTTTCGCTCTTATCGCTCTTGATACTATGCCTTACAGCGGTGATCGAGACAGGTTTATTGCCTCCCTTCTGGATGCCCAAAGGGCTGATGGAAGTTGGAGTTTAAGCCCTAATCTCCCTTCATCTGACTTAGACTTAGACGTCACTGCTATGGCACTGCAGGCTCTTGCACCTTATTACTACCGAGGTGATGCACGTGTTACAAATGCCGTTAATAGGTCGCTCGGATGGTTGCGCTCACAAGATTTCTCTGACCCTGAAAGCATAGCGCAAATGATTGTGGCATTAACAGCCCTTGGGCCTGCGTTCGCAGAAGAAGCTGAGTCTTATGTAAATCAAATGCTCAGATGGTTCGACCCAGCGACCGGTGGTTTTAGGCGGCCCACCCCAAGTGATCCGGTAAATCTTATGGCAACGGAACAGGCCGCATACGCCCTTGTAGCTTATTGGCGTTTTGTTAACGGTATGAACTCGCTTTATGACATGAGTGACGCTTTCACAGGACAGGGACTAGCTATTGGTCTAGGAGATACATTAGCGCCCACAGGAACTGCTACTACAACGGAAACTTTCGGGCTTCCCGCTAGGCATGTAGATGTCAGAAGAATCGAAATAAGCTCTCCTGATAGGATGTTTACCGACTTACAAAACCACGCAAACCGCCAAGCTATTGAAGCCCTCGCTGCACGGGGGATTATAAGCGGCAGAAGCGAAACCGAATTTGACCCGAACGCCACAATGACAAGAGCAGAATTCGCTGTAATTATTACAAGGGGCCTTGGGCTTCCCGCACGACCTAATGCCTTGTTTGGTGATGTTCCCGCGAATGCATGGTTTGCTGGAGCTGTTGGAACGGCTTTCTATTACGAGATTATAAGCGGCACTACAGAAACTACTTTTAACCCAAATGGAACAATAACCCGCCAAGAAGCCGCCGTCATGATCACACGAGCCGCTAGACTGACCGGAATGGACACGAATCTTGGGGATGCACAGACCCTAAATATATTGGCAATGTTCGGTGATTACCGCAGCGCGGCAAATTGGGCACAGCATGCTCTAGCCTTCTGCTACCGTGAAGGGATTTTGGATGACTCGGAGTTCTATATACAGCCAGCAACCCCTATCACTCGAGGTGAAATTGCGGAGATGCTTCACCGTATGCTTGGGCGAGCGAATCTTTTGTAGGATATCCGCTGGGAGGATATGAGGATATTATGAAAAAACACAAAACAAAAATAATTGCTGCAATTATCATATTGACTACACTTGCAGGATCTTGGTTTTTAGGCGGTTCTTCAGATATTAATTTACCGTCTTCGTATGCACCTAGCTTAATCGCAGAGACGATAGAAACTCCACCAACTACGCTGGAGGCCGCTCTACCATTAACCAACATAGACAGCAACACTTACACAGCTAAACATAATACAGCCGAATATAACACACCTCAATCAGAATCCAATTTGCCTGAGGCATACTCACTTGATGACACTAACTATACCATTTATTCTGAGGAATTAACCGAAGCTTTGCCTGAAACAACATACGAGGATAAAGCAGAGGAAGACATACAAGAATCAACTTATGCTCCCCCGGAACAAGCACCCGAATACCCAACGCCTGAGATCCAAATATTAGGTGCCGCTCACCCAGACATGCGAGACCCAATTGAACCGGAGGATATGTCTCAAAGCGATGACTCATTCACTGTTTTCTTGACGGTAAGAGCCGATATGATTCTGTACAACATGCACTTGTTGGACAGAGACAAGCATGAGCTTGTACCGCTTGACGGCGTGATATTCCCAAGGACAGAGGTTATTGCCTATGCGGGAGAGAGCGTGTTTAACGTACTTCAACGAGAAATGAGGCGTAATGGAATTCATATGGCATCACGCTTTACACCCATGTTCAATTCCGCCTATGTGGAGGCGATTAACAATTTATATGAGTTTGATGTAGGGCCGCTGTCCGGCTGGATGTACAGAGTCAACGGATGGTTCCCAAACTTTGGCGCATCCAGATATCTTCTTGTCCCCGGCGATGAGATAGAGTGGTTATTTACAGTAGACCTAGGGCGGGACCTAGGCGTAGACTGGGTCTCCGGAGGGCAAAGGGATGATTAAGGACATTTTTACAAGCTTTCATCCTGTAGTAAATCTATTGTATTTTACTGTGGTAATCGGCTTTTCCATGTTCTTTATGCACCCTGTTACACTCGCCATCTCCCTTATTTGCGCATCGTCTTACGCAATATACCTTGGCGGCAAAAAGGCTTTGCGGCTGGGTTTGATATTCATGCTGCCCATGCTGATACTAACAGCCGCACTTAACCCTCTGTTTAACCATCAAGGTGCTACAATTCTCGCTTATCTGCCAAATGGCAATCCCCTAACACTGGAATCGGCCTTGTACGGCATAGCAGCATCAACTATGCTTATTACTGTAATCGCTTGGTTTTCCTGTGTTAATGCGGTAATAAGCAGCGACAAAATTGTCTACCTATTCGGGAGAGTAATCCCTGCATTGTCTTTAATACTCGCCATGTCTTTACGTTTTGTCCCACGCTTTCGAGAGCAGATTAAGGTAATATCAAACGCCCAAAAGTGCATAGGTCGTGATATATCAAGCGGCACTATCTTACAAAAAGCAAGGCATGGTATAAAAATCTTATCAATGATGCTGACATGGGCTCTTGAGAACGCCATAGATACAGCCGACAGCATGAAAGCTAGGGGATACGGTCTACCGGGGCGAACGGCCTTCTCCAACTACCGCTTCGATAAGAGGGACACAAAAGTTTCGGTATATATTCTCGTTTGCACAGCGGTTATAACCTTTGGGGCTGTAAGCGGCGTATATCATTTCCGCTACTTTCCCACAATCCGGGGAGAGTGGACAGGCATTGGGACTTTCACCGTGTTCGCCGCATATCTTGCCCTTGGAGCTCTCCCTATCATAGTAAACGTAAGAGAGGACTTACTTTGGAAACTTATAGAATCGAAAACCTGACATTCACATATGCGACCAGCCAGAACGCATGGGCGAACAGCCCACCGGAACAAGAAACGTCCGCACTGAAAGACATCAACCTGACCATTGAGCGCGGTTCCTTTGTTGTACTCTGCGGCCCTTCCGGATGCGGTAAGACCACACTCTTGCGCCAGTTAAAGCCGTCAATTGCCCCGCATGGAATAAAATCAGGGGCAATTTATTTTGATGGCACCCTTTTGGACGAACTATCCGCAAGGGATGCGGCGGCAAAAATAGGCTTCGTCTTGCAGTCGCCTGATAATCAAATCGTAACAGATAAAGTATGGCATGAACTTGCCTTTGGGCTAGAGAGCCTTGGGCTTAATACTCCCGATATCCGCCTGAGGGTAGCGGAAATGGCAAGCTTCTTCGGTATACAAACATGGTTTCATAAATCTGTGACGGAACTATCGGGTGGCCAAAAGCAGCTGCTTGCCTTAGCTTCTGTAATGGCGCTACAGCCCAGCGCACTGATATTAGACGAGCCCACAAGCCAGCTTGATCCTATTGCGGCGGGTGAATTTCTCACGACCTTGGCTAAGATAAACCGTGAGCTTGGAGTCACCGTGATACTCACCGAGCATAGGCTTGAGGAGGCTTTGCCGCTGGCTTCACGGACTATCGTTATGGACAAAGGCCGAATCATAGCCGATGGTGCGCCCTGTGAGGTCGGGCTGCAGCTGTGTGAGCATAAGAGTTCGATGTTCCTTGCGATGCCTACGCCCATGCGCATATGGATGGCTGTTACGCAGGACACATACGAAGCAGGCTCAGAATTTTTGTCTGTGGGAAAAAAAAGTGGTAACTGCCCAGTTTCTTCTGAGCTCTCTGAAGTTCCGATAACTGCCCGTGATGGCGCAAACTGGCTTAGTCAGCAGCCCAAATTGCATGGGCGAGAAGCACGTGAAGCGTGCAACCATCCATCAGAATTCTTGCCTACGGCAAAAACGAGCTCCTCTGATAAGACTGCTTTCGGGTTCTCTATTAACAAGCAGCCACAGAAACCTCATATATCTGCAAGCTCAAAACCTGCTATTCTACTTGACGAAGTTTGGTTTAAATACGAAAAGAGCCTACCCGATGTAGTAAAAGACTTATCTTTTACCGCCCAATACGGCGAAATCACAACAATTCTCGGCGGTAATGGCACAGGCAAAACCACAACACTATCCCTTATTGCGGGGTTATATAAGCCTTATCGCGGTACAATTCATACTGATACAAAAGTTTATGCCCTACCCCAAAACCCTCAATCTTTATTTGTAGCAAAGACGGTCCGTGAGGACTTACTTGAGATACTATCGGATCAGAGGCTCAGGGAAAAAGAAAAAACTCACAAGCTTGACTTTATCGAAAAACTGTGCCGCTTGGAAGGGTTGCTTGAGCGTCATCCCTATGATTTATCAGGCGGGGAACAGCAGCGTGCTGCTCTTGGCAAAGTTCTTTTACTACAACCAAAAATATTACTCTTAGACGAACCCACCAAAGGGCTTGATGCCGAATATAAGCAGACATTCGCCTCAATCCTCCGTAAACTAGCAGATTCGGGTACTTGCGTCTTGATGGTCAGTCATGATGTAGAATTTTGCGCAGAACATGCTGATCGCTGCTGCCTTTTCTTCGACGGAAATATAGTGACTGAAAATACACCGCGGGAATTTTTCAGCGGTAACAGCTTTTATACCACTACCGCAAACCGTATGGCACGTCATGTACTTCCGGATGCCATAACCGTAGAAGATGTAGTACTTGCACTGGGGTCAAAAATGCCGCCCACACCGGAAGTGCTTGATTTTGACGCGAAGTACGAAGTAAGCCAAAGCAAAGAACATAATATAAAAATGCCAAAATCCTCATCCTCCCACAAATGCATCCGCGTGTCACGCTCCATGCTGCCCAATGCACGCGAGTGGCTTTTTTTGGTATTCATATTACTGTTTGTTTCTACTATAGGCTATTCATGGATGCATTGGGACAATATTTCTGCATTTATTGGCGGAGGCCGTGAGGCTATAGAGGTAGCCGGAGAGAACGCAGCCACTTACATAGGCATTTTTCTTACATCTATTGTCAGCATTTTTGGAGTTACATTAACTGCGTTCTGGAGACGCAGTGGGGTAGTTCCAGTACATCAAAAGCGCTCACTTTCTAAACGTACTATTGTTGCAACAACGCTCATACTTTTAACCATCCCACTCACAATCTATGTAGGCATTCAGCTATTTGACGACCGCAGGTTTTATTTCATCTCCATGCTAGTTATTTTACAAACCATGTTACCTTTTGTGATGATATTTGAGGGTCGCAAACCACAAGCACGCGAGATTATTGTTATTGCTGTTTTATGTGCTATAGCTGTGGCTGGACGCTCGGCCTTCTTTATGCTGCCACAGTTCAAGCCGGTGGTAGCAATAGTGGTCATCGCGGGCGTGGCTTTCGGCGGAGAGTCTGGGTTCCTTGTGGGGGCCATGACGGGCTTTGTCAGCAATATGTTCTTTGGGCAAGGGCCTTGGACGCCATGGCAGATGTTTGCATTTGGAATTATCGGCTTCCTTGCAGGAGTTATGTTCCGTAAAGGATTCTTACGCAGGACTCCTATGCCTCTTGCCATGTTCGGCGGCCTTGCGACATTTATTATTTATGGCGGCATAATGAACCCTGCGAGCGTAATAATGTGGCAACCGAACCCAACAGTAGAAATGTTCTTAATTGCTTATCTGCAAGGCATCCCCTTCGATCTAGTTCACTCCGCAGCAACCGTGCTATTTCTCATAGTCCTTTCACGGCCAATGCTTGAAAAGCTCGACAGAATCAAGCTCAAGTATGGACTCGTTGAATAAATTTAGCAGATCTGAGGCCTGTTTCTAAACAGGCCTCAACTTGCGACAACGAGTTTCTAAACATCGCAGACTTTAGAGTGTGTTCACACAAATCCCTTTCACGATTTTAATTATTCACTATCAATAACAATCCTCCAGAAGCGTACATGCAACATAGCTTTAAATATTTCATACTATGCAAAGGTAAAACATATATTTGTCAGGAGGATTCAGATGTTTAATCAAATGGGATCTAGTCATCATTTACCTTTGCTTCTTTTGTTGATGGGCGGTGGTCAAGGCGGCATGGGGCATATGGGCGGCCAGGACAATATGTTCATGCTTATTTTGCTTATGAGCTTAATGGGCGGCGGCCAAGGTGTTCATGCGTTTGGCGAGATGTAGATTTTAAGTGCAAACACCCGCTCCTACCTGGAGCGGGTTATCTCTTAAAATAAATCTACTTTAAAATAGCCCTTTCTTGCGCTAATTTTTGTACTGTCCAGAATGCGGCAACTAAAAATTTGCAAAGGCTGTTTTTCGCACGGATTTATTGCCCAGAATCCGGCAATACAAAACTTGCCAAGGTTGTTTTTCACACGGAATTGCATCTTCTTCAGAAAACTCCCAGAAGCTGGAACATTTCTGATGGTAGTCTTAAATCGACCTAAAAAAAAGCAGCACTTTTTTTGAAGGCAAGGCTGATCGGCGGCAAGCGGCCAGCTCACCCTGCTGCGCCAGCGGGCATCCCGGGAAGCGTCGACGACGCATTCTCCGAGATTGATTTCGGTATAAAAAACTATTTTGCCACTTTTGTGACCCACGGAGGGGATAGTATGAGTGATTTCGAAAAAATTCTTCAAGATGCAAAATTTCTATCCGAGGCCATTGGCGGCAGTGATAGCAATGCTTCTAACAATCTTTTTAGTAATATGGCTCAAATAACAAACATGATGGACATTATTAAATCGTTCCGCTCTGCAGGAGCGATCTCTGAGATGCCTCCGCCTTCCGCACCGGCTCTTCCCGCTGTTGCGCCTGTTTCAAACAAGGTAGGCGCACTTTTGGCCATAGCACCTTATATGGGCGATTCCAATCGCAAAAATATTATAGTAGCTTCGAAGCTGATGGAGTTAATGCACATTGTCAACAATTTCGATGAGACTGAGGACATTCGTACAATCAGCGGCGAAACCGTGGACAATAAGAGTATGCTTTTGGCAGCTAGACCTTATATAGAGCCTGATAAACGTGATATGGTTGACCTTTTGATTACGGTAATGGATATAAGTGAGATTCTTGGGAAAATTGAAAGGATGAATGTTGATGCCAATCAATTTTGATGATGTTATAAAAAATGAAGCATTCAAATCACTAGACCCTGAGAAATTAGCGGCGATAAAAGATATAGCCATTAAAATACAAGGCAAGTCCATCCCAGAGGCAATGGCCGTGCTAAACTCCTATCAGGCGGTGCTAAACAGCGGTGAACCTATCCCTAAGGAAGAGCGCGAACTTATGATAGCTGTCATTTTGAGCTCGCTAGACGATGAGCCGCGTGAAAAATTTGCCTCCGCACTAAAAATGGTTAAAATGATGAAGGGTGGAACAAATTAAGTAGGGCGAACTGTGTTGTCCGAAAATCCAATGCAATTAAAAATTATTTATACTTGACATATCGCATAGTTTGTGTTATCATTCTTAGCGATAAGCAGAAGATTCCTTCTCACCTGCAGCTTTTTAATTGGCTGCATGGTTAATACATTTTTCCCGTGTGAGTATTGTTTTTTATACGGACTTAGGTGTGTTAGTGGGCTTCTTTTGCAGCTCACTTTTTTTATTGAAACTTAAGTAGGCATAGTTTTTGACAGGCTACTAAATTTTTCCTCTTCCCGATAAAGCAAGCTTCGCTTTAATGGGTTCCCGCACGCCGGGGTTGAAAAACGGCACTGATTTACACACAGGGAGCATGTACGTATATCCATTGCCCCGAGAAATGTGCCGCCGAATACTTCATTCAGTTCCTTCTGTGTCAAAAACGTCAGCCGTTGGCCTTGGCCAACTTTTGGGAGCAAAGCTCACAAAAAACTTACATTAAGATATCGAAGCGATTAATTTATAAATTCTAGTCAAACAACTATTCAAGCTTCGCCGAAAAACGCCCAAAAGCCGGCGCTTTTCCGACTCGATTTCTTAGGTTTGACTTGGATTTTATCCTAATTGGAGGTGTAGAGCAATTACTGGTTTAATGATTAATGAACAAATCAGGGATAAGGAAGTGCGACTGCTTTCAGAAACAGGGGAACAGCTCGGCATAGTTGACAGTAAGGAGGCCCAGCGTATTGCTGATGAGAAAAATCTTGACCTTGTCAAGATTTCGCCTACTGCAAAACCGCCTGTCTGCAAGATTATGGACTATAGTAAATACCGCTTCGAGCAACAAAAAAGAGAGAAAGAAGCTCGTAAAAAACAGAAAACAGTCACAATTAAAGAGCTTCGTCTTTCGCCTAATACGGATACGCACGATGTAAATGTTAAAATTAAAAAAGCCAATGAGTTCCTAAAGGATGGGGACAAAGTTAAGATTAGCATCCGCTTTAGAGGTCGTGAACTTGGTCATACTCAGGTTGCTTTCAAAATTTTGGGTGATTTCGCCGAGGCTGTTTCAGAGCTTGGCGTTATTGAAAAGCCGCCTAAAATGGAAGGGCGCAGCATGGCTATGTTCTTAGCACCCAAAGGCGATAAAGTAGATAAATCAGATAAAAATAAACAACTCAAGGAGGAAAGTACAAATGCCAAAACTTAAAACCAGAAAAGCCGCTGCTAAACGCTTTAGTGGTACAGGCACAGGCAAAATAAAAAAAATGAAAGCAAATAAAACGCATATTCTTGGCAAAAAAAGCCCAAAGAGAAAAAGAAATCTCAGAAAATCTAATCTGGCTGACAAGTCTGTTGTAAAAAATATAAAGAAAATGTTACCATACTTGGATTAATTAGGAGGGCTTACAAATGGCGAGAGTTAAAGGCGCGTTAAATGCGAGAAAAAAACATAAAAAGGTACTCAAACTAGCCAAAGGCTTCCGTGGAGCCAGGAGCAAACAATATAGAATAGCAAAACAATCTGTAATGAGAGCTATGGCAAAATCCTTTGCCGGAAGAAAGCAAACTAAAAGAGATTATAGAAGACTTTGGATTACTAGAATTAATGCAGCTGCAAGGCTTAACGGCATCTCTTATTCAAAAATGATGCACGGGCTTAAGCTTGCCGATGTTAATATGAATAGAAAAATGTTGGCTGACCTAGCTATCACAGATGCTGCGGCATTTACGCAATTGGTAAATGTGGCTAAGGCTAAATTGGCTTAGGTAGTCGTAAAAATACGTCGCCCATTTGTGGGCGACGTATTTTTACGATGTTACTGTAGGTATGAATCGGATTGTGCGCTTTCAGCGTTCGGACATCCGATTTCCCTCAGCGCGGCAAAAGGAACCGTATGAAGTATCCGGCGGCACGCCTTATTACGCACGCGTTTCTAGTGCGTAAGTCAGTGCCGTTTTTGCCAACGGCAAGCGGGAACCTATTGAAACAAAGTTTCAAGGGGTAGCGCAAAATTCAGAGCTAGGCAATGTTTTTCAAGTAAAACATTGCCGACCTTGCGGATTAAAGTATGCGACGCAAAAAAATTATGCCTAGGGCGGATTCCATATCCGCCCGATTTTTATTGGCATTCTCTAGTTCAATTGCAAAAATTACTCAGAAAAGTCATAAATAAATAACTCGTTTGGCGTTACTGAAAATATCATGCACAAGGCCTCAATATTTTCATAACGAATAGAGGCTTTTCATTATTTATCATTTTGCTGAAATTTTGATAACTCATACCCAACTGCTTGTAGAGCAAGTATTCGTCTTACCATGCTTAGTGCAATAACACTAGCAGTGTCTATTTTGCAAGAAGCGCAACAGGTTATAGAAGATGCGTACATATCAAGCAATGAGTCGACCAAACCGATGTCATCAAACGAAAAAAAGAGAACCGAGTAACGATAACTATCTAGGGGTGACCCATGCGGTCGTCCGAAAAACAAAAAAAGGACGGATATACAATCCGCCCCTACCTAATCTCTTACAACAACTTACTCTTCTTCTCCTTAGGCTCCCTAAACAGCACAATCTTTCTACCGATAACCTGTACAACCTGAGAGCGAGTCCGTCCTGCAAGTTGCTCAGCCGCTGATTTTGCGTCTAGTTCACAATTATCTAAAACGGAGAGCTTCACAATCTCATGAACCTCAAGGTAAGAGTCAATGGCCTCTGTAAGACTTGGTATCACGCCATTTTTGCCAACTTGAAAGCTACTCTGAAGCTTCTGGGCATGGCTTTTTAATATTGTGCGTTGCTTAGTGTTTAGCATATTCATACCTCTATTTGTAGTAGTCAAACATCAAGTCATATATAAGCACCGTGTCGCCGTCTTGTATGCCCTTTTCTTCAAGCGCATCGATAATGCCTTTGTCCTTAAGGTATTTTTGGAAGAACGCAAAGCCTTTCTCCGTCTCCAAATTAGTGTAGCCTATCATTTTCTCAACGCCGACACCTTCCACAATATAAGCCCCGTCGGGTGTTATTTTTATTGTGAAACTTTCCTGCTCCACTGGCATCTCATAGAATTCTTCATACTCTTCTTCAAATACGATATCCTCAGGATAGTCTTTCAAAATCTCAGCAGCTCGTGCTAAAAGCTCAGAAATACCCTCACCGGTTGCTGCTGATATGCAAAACACATCTGAAAAGCGCTTACGAATACGTTCCACATGGCTCATATCCTGTATGATGTCCAGCTTGTTACACGCTATAATCTGCGGCCTGTCCAAAAGCTTCTCATTATAAGCTCGCAACTCGTTATTTATCGTCTCGATGTCTTGAAGCGGGTCATTACCGTAGAGGGCCGCCGCATCAACTACATGGATGAAAACCTTAGTCCGCTCCACATGGCGCAAAAACTCATGCCCAAGCCCAATGCCTTCAGATGCACCCTCAATAAGCCCGGGAATATCCGCCATGACAAAGCTCTGGCCATATGAGTTTTGCACAACACCAAGATTGGGGCTAAGAGTCGTAAAATGGTAGTCGGCGACTTTTGGGTTTGCGTTTGTGGCCATCTTAAGAAGTGACGACTTACCGACATTCGGAAGCCCGATAATACCAACATCGGCAATAAGTTTAAGCTCAAGAATAATCTCGTATTCCTTGGCACGCCGTCCCCGCTCAGCATATCGCGGTGCTTGACGAATAGGGGTTGCAAAATGCTGATTGCCTTTGCCGCCTTTCCCGCCTTTAATAAGGATTACCCGTGCATTTTTATCGCTTAAGTCAACCATAACCTTACCGGATTTGGCCTCTTTGATAATAGTACCTACAGGCACACGAATAATTACATCAGGCGCATCTTTGCCCGTGCAGTTGTTTTTTTGCCCGTCTTCACCGTTTGCGGCCTTAAAGGAGCGCTTGTAGCGAAAATCCATGAGCGTGTTAAGCCCTTCATCCGCCACGAATATAATATCGCCGCCTCTTCCGCCGTCGCCACCGTCAGGGCCACCTGCGACAATATATTTAGCGCGGAGGAACGACACACAGCCATTGCCGCCGTCGCCCGCTTTTACTATTATTTTTGCATTGTCTATAAACATGGTATTTGCTCCGTATAAAGTACGTGGTTCTAAGGAATAGTCCCTAGAACCACTGTTGTGTCACTATTTACTAAATTACTCAGCTACAGGATAAACAGAAACTTGCTTTTTGTCACGGCCTTTTCTTTCATAGCTAACTCTACCGTCAACAAGTGCAAATAGGCTATCATTTGAACCACGGCCAACATTATTGCCCGGATGAATTTTAGTGCCTCTTTGAGTATACAAAATGTTACCGGCACGAACTACTTGACCGTCAGCACGCTTAGCACCGAGTCTTTTAGAGAACGAGTCACGTCCGTTTTTGGACGAGCCAACGCCTTTCTTACTTGCGAAAAAAGAAAGATTAATTCTAAGCATCATAAACCTCCTTAACGAAAACCTCGATATCATCCCCATACTCAGCCGCTATGGAGCAAATGCCTAAATCAAGGCTATCCAAAAACAACAAAGCGATAGGGTCGAATTTATTATCATCTGACAAGAGCAAAAACTCCATAAACCCGCCTTCTTCGTTAAAGTCTAGGCTGAATTTACAATCGCCAAAGACTTCAATCGAATTCACAGTGTTCATGGTAAGCGCACTCACCGCTGCACATACAATATCACGCCCGTGGTTTGTGCATTTAAAACCGATTACTCTATCAAACTCATTTTTTAAAAAAGTAAATGCTATCATACGCCTTTACTACATAACAATTTTTTCAATTTTTAGCTTAGTGAAAGGCTGGCGATGCCCTTTTTTCTTGCTGAAACCTTTTTTGGGCTTATACTTGAAGACGATAACTTTTTTATGCTTGCCCTCTTCTATTACTGTAGCCTCGATTTTAGCACCGGCTACTGTGGGTGTGCCGATTTTAAGGTCATCTCCTGAGCTTATCGCAAGCACACTGTCAAAAACATGACTCGCTCCAGCCTCAAGGCTCAACTTCTCTACCGTAATAACGTCGCCTTCTTTTACTTTGTACTGTTTGCTGCCAGTTTCAAAAATTGCGTACATTTGTACACCTCCTTAATTCTACTCTCTTGGAACACGCCAGTTGGGCGCTCTAACTAAATTAAGTAGGATTTTTCCAAAAAGTTGGAAAAAACGTCTGACGTTTTGACCCAAAACACGGTCAAAACTATGCCTTCTTAGAGTCTTATAAACAATGCCCATTCTGTGCGGTAAATGTATTATCGTTACGACATGCCATAAGATATTACCACAAGACTGCTCAGATGTCAATGAAAACAGAAGTTTTTGTTAATTATATGGAAGTATGTTGATTTTTGGAATCAAGTCCGTTAGAATTATAAATACCAATAACGGAGGAATATTACTATGAAAAAATTATTGTTACTGATGGCTCTGGCACTACTTTTAACTGCCTGCCAAAACACTTTAGAAATAGAAGAGCCAATCCTTCCTGAGGAGCCGCTCGTTGTGGAAATTACCCCTGAGCCTGAGCCGGAAGAAGAGGAAGAAGACCCGGGTCCTGATTTAACTGGACTTGCCCTAAACGCTCTCACCGGTCACTTTATAGATGAAGAAGCAGCGGCCAGTCGCCCTATAGCGATTGTGATAGATAATATTTCTGCCGCCTTGCCGCAGAGCGGTATCGCACAGGCCGATATAATTTATGAAACTTTGGCAGAAGGTGCGACAACTCGCCTTGTAGCCATATTTACAACGGTTGACTCTGAAAGAATCGGTCCGGTCAGAAGTACACGCCATAATTTCACAGATTTTGCGCTGGCTCATGATGCTATTTTTGTTCATCACGGCGGCTCTCCTCAGGGATACGCCGCTATAAGCAATTTGCGGGTAGACAATTTAGATGGGATGCATGTTTCAGCTGCGTTTTTCAGAGATAGGACACGTGCTACAGGCGGAATGAGACCTTTAGAACATTCGTCTTTTGTCAGGTCAGCTGAACTTTTTGACGCAATAGACGCAAGAGGCTTCCGCAGAGATTTGAATGAAGAATTTTCCCAGATATTTGAGTTTTTTGATGATGAATGCGAAGTTGCCGGAGAAGAGATGCATGAGGTAGTAGTTACCTTTGCACCTGGGAAAGTAGGTAGATTCAATTATATCGAGGGCGCTAATGTTTATTTGAGAACACAAAATGACAATCCACATATCGATGAATACAGCGGCCAGCAGTTGGCGGTGGAGAACGTTATTGTAAAATATGCGAGGATGCGCGTTATGGACGGCGAAGGCCGTCGTGATGTAACGCTGGTGGGCGAAGGTCGAGGGACATTGCATACGAGAGGCGTGAGCATACCCGTTTTATGGTCTAGGGAGAGCAACCATTCGCCCACTATATGGACGTTTGAAGACGGCGAGCCTATGCGCATAACTCGTGGGAAGACGTGGATTTGTATAATGCCTGAGTAGGAGTAAATTTATATACTTTGCTAGTGAGAGGAAACACTTAGATGGCAGAACATCAACTCCAATGGGCCAGCACATCCCCTAAACCAAAACACCGTAAAATTTATGCGTTTTGCGCTCTTTTAACGCTTGTCACTATTATAAGAATTGCCTATACACCATTTTTTCTCTCTGATTCAACACCCACAAATCCTCATGGATTTGATGCAATTAGAAGAAGTGCTTGCTTTACGATGGCTTCTGTAAGAGTAGATGGACAATGGGGTCTTATCAATGTTACAACCGGTGAAGAAATTATACCCATTATATATGACTATTCATTAGGAATCAGCTCAGACGGTATGACTACCGTATGGCTTAATGGTATGACTGGCGTAATTGATACCACAACTGGAAATTACATCATACCATTGGGAGTATTTGATACTATTTGTCTACGCGGAGACGGTATAGCATATGTAAGGCTTGATGGCATTTCAGGCGCAATTGATATTGCAACCGGTAACGAGATCATACCTTTTGGAGCATTCAATCATATTTGGCAAATTCGAGATGGTATGGCGCATGTGAGCCTTGATGGTATGGACGGCGTAATTGATATTGCAACCGGTAACGAAATAATACCCTTTGGCAGATACTACTCTTCTTTCCAGTTCTGGGGTGATAGTTTGATAAATGCTAGAAGGCACTTGCACCATGGGGCGGGGGAATGTGTTATCAATATAGAGAGCGGAGAAACTATAATTCCTCTTAACTCAAATTATAATTGGATGACATACTCATACGGCATGGTTTGGGTAACGCGTGGCGGCGGACGAGGAGGCCTTATGTTCCCTGGTGAACGTGGTGTGATTGAACTTGCTACTGGAGATATAGTGATACCTTTTGGTAGGTATGAATATATCGAAATCCTATCTAGCAGTATGGCTCGTGTGCGACTTGGTGACACATGGGGAATTATTGATCTTGTAAGCGGAAGTGAGGTCATACCATTCGGTAGATATGCCGTAATCCGTGATTATATAAGTGGCATGGTTATTGCACGTGATCTTAATGGGTGTTGGAGTGTAATTGATATCGAAAACGAGAACAAGATCATGCTCTTTAGTGCATTTGAGGATATAATGCTCTTTTCTGATGGTATTGTGGCAGTACTATGGGAAAATCTATTGTGGAATTTTGAACTAATAGATAATCTAGGCTGAAGAATATAAATATTATATGCATTAACCACGCTATTGTACCCTAAAGGAGTTGCTATGAAAACACCCAAAAACATAATCATTAGACTAACCCTTTTCCTTATTGGGGCGTTGGCTCTAATAAGCGTATGGCTTTTGACCTCTGTCTCAAACCCAACAATAGGTTTTATGATGCAGGGCCTTATCTCCATTTGCCTCATGCTTTATGCAATCTTTTTTAATAAAATACCCAAAAAAATACATATATTGACCACTTCTCTTTGCCTTATCCCAGCTGTCTTTGCGCTTTTTTTGTTCGCTTATGGTAATATGAGCAATGTGGACTATACTGAAGATGTCGTGATTGTACTGGGCGCTGGGGTAAACGTAGAGGCTGTGAGCCGTCCTTTGGCTAATCGTTTAAATGCCGCAATTGATTATTGGGAGCAGAATCCAAATGCGTATATAATCGTCTGCGGAGGGCTTGGCAACAGAGCCGTAATTACTGAAGCGGAAGCAATGGCACGGTTCTTAATCGCAAGGGGTGTGCCGCCGGATCAGATACTGCTTGAGGATATGTCAACTTCTACATATGAAAATCTGGCGTTTGCAAAAATTATCCTAAACGAACATTTCCCCCATGGATTTCGAGCAGTTTTGATAACTAACGACTTTCATATTTATCGTGCTGTTCGCACGGCAAGACATGTGGGGCTTGATGTCTCGCATGTTGGTGCACATACAAATGTTTCTACATGGCCGGTTAACTATTTACGTGAGATGTTAGCGGTTATGCATATGTGGGTATTGGGATCATGAAAATGCTGAAGTTTCACATGTCAAATTTTAAGCCTAACGGGTGCACACTGTGCGCACCTACATAAGAGCCTAGCAAAGCCGATTTATTGGGCTTTACTAGGCTCTTATGTGTTGTGAATAAATCTCAATCATATCAAAGTCTCTAAAAAACACTTGACAACTGCTACAAGTCGTCGTACAATATATTTGCGACAAGTCGTAGCAATACAGGAGGTGCACATAATGAAAAAATTAGGAAGGCTTTCTGAAACAGAAATGGAAGTTATGCAAGCTATTTGGGAATTAGCTACTCCCGTAACAGTTGCACAGTTGCTTGCCATTTTCGAGGAAAGCAAAGGCTGGAAAACATCTACATTATCAACCATCTTAGCAAGGTTGATAGATAAGGGTTTTCTGACAAAAAAAATGACAGGAAAGATGAATTTCTATGATATTAACTTAACTTTAGAAGAATATCAGAAGTACGAAGCCCAAAATTTACTTACCACCTTATACGCTGGCAATGTCAAATCCTTTGTGGCGGCATTGGTTGATGATGATAGTGTCACACAAGAAGATATAAAGGACTTGAGGCAGTGGTTTCAGAATAAAGCAGGTGAAGTACAATGAGTAATTTATTGTTATCGCTAATATCTGCATCTGTGGCCGAACAATACTTTTTGCTATTCTCATTGTGCTAAAGTTCATCACAGAGAAATTGTTTACAAAATCATGGCACTACTACTTATAGGGTCTCGCTTTTCTACGTCCGTAACTGGAATCTACACAGGCGCAGTAGCACCTATAGACTTTAATGAGGTTTTGCCCGCTGGACGGATAATTGCGCCGTTGGAGAATTTATCTTTTATGGAACAGCCTTTGTCATATGGCTTGCAAAATAGGCCGGAGCTGCTAACAAATCTACTTGGCATAGTGCAAACTGTAGAGGTTGGATTTATCCTCATCCTTGTTTGGGCAATTGGAGCTTTTCTTCATGTGGCTGTTAATGTACAAAGATATTGGTTATACCGTCGCGCGCTTTTACAACACAGCCGAATTTGTACATCAGTGCAATACCCGGTAAATGTAATTATAAGCAAGGCGGCATCAACACCCATGATGATTGGCTTTATAAAACCAATTATTATACTACCGGACATGGATTTTAATGATAGTGAGCTAAAAATGATATTATCTCATGAATTAGTCCACTTTGAGAGAAAAGATGTATGGTTAAAATTAGTAGTATTTGCGGCTAGAGCCGTACATTGGTTTAACCCTGCCGTGCATTTTCTTAGCAGACACATCAATGCACTATGCGAACTTTCTTGTGATGAAAAAGTCGTTATGGAAATGGGTTCACAGGAGCGGATGCTCTACGGCGAAACAATTTTGTTTATGCTGCAATACAGCAATGAACAAAGAAATTTAGTTTGTGCAAGCGGCCTATGCAATTCTAAGAAAAATATTAAAAGGAGATTGTTAGATATGCTGAATGTAAAGAAAATGAGAAAGCCAATGATGGCTCTTTCTTTAGCTGTGACACTAATGATTACCGGTATTGGCGGGGTTGTTGCATATGGAGTTCAGGCCACCACGCCCAGCCGAGAAAGCCTTGGTGCTCCTGTGACAGCACCCTCACTTGATCATAGAGGCAACCTTGTCTCAGAAACTATAGGGCCTGATGGTGTAGTAGTCCCGCGAGGTTTCTCTTGGTATAGAAACACTGAGTTTGTGAATTCACTGCCGACAAGACGAATTGATTATCCGGGTTCTTACGGTTTTGAGCTCTGGGAAACAGTTACAGACTACGATCCTATGTTGATGTTTCTCAGAGAGATCATGAGCTCTAATCTTGCCGAGCAACTATGGGATAGTTCGTATTTTAATTCATTTTCGATGGAGAAAATTGGCTTTATGTCATTCTTCTCAAGCGATCAATTCATTTCACTCTTGGAACTTTTCGGTGAAAGCTTTGTAGAGGATTTTTTGAGTATGGATGTTCGTGAGAACCTTGCACACTTACTTGGTGACAACTTAGAGGCTTTCCTTAATGAGGCAGAGGCTTTGCAATCTAAGAGCGAAGAATGGGCTAGTGAGCAAACAGTTTTGGTACAAAGAGAGCAGGAACTAACAAATGCAGGATTGCAAAATAGCGGCCAATGGAGGGCATTAACCAGCGATTGGGAAGATATAATGAGAAGAACTGTCGAGCTAAACAACAGAACGTTTGCTCTCCAGAACCTTTTTGAGCAAAGTGTTTTAACCTTCATGGCTGAAGTTATGTAGTAAGTATTTCTGATAATTGGTACGTGAAATTATCCATAAAGGTATATAATATGCTAAATACCCCCATCTATACCGCCAAACCGTATAGATGGGGGTATTTAGTACATTGCATAGCATTATATCTTCTCAAAAATAATTTAAGTGTTTTTAGTAAATCCTTCGTATTATAGGGTGTAAGCGCTTATCACAACGGTAACACAAGACAGGAGATGGCTTTATTGAATGATGAGGAATTAGTACAAAAACTTATCCGGGGAGATCAAAATGCATTTTTATATATGATTGATACTTACAGCAAGCTTCTTTGGGTAGTAGCTGGCGGAGTTCTAGGCAGCATAGGCACAACTCAGGACATAGAGGAATGCATAAGCGATGTATATGTTCAAGTTTGGAAGAATCCTCAGGCATTTAATAGCCAAAAAGGCTCTTTGAAGACATTTTTAGCTGTTATTGCTAAGAGCAAAGCACTTGATAGATATCGGAAGCTTTCAAAATCAAAAACAGTAAAGCTTGATGAAGCAATAAGCGTCACAGACGGCGATTTGCTTGATTACATCGTAGATAAGGAAATGTGCCAAGAGCTTTTCACAGCAATAGCATCCTTGATTGAACCGAACAAAGAAATTGTCATGCGGCGATATTTCTTTGAGGAAAAACCTGCATACATTGCTAAAGTTATTTCTCTGCCTGTTAAAGAAGTTGAAAACAGGTTATATCAAAGCAAGCAAAAACTACGAAAAAAATTAGGAGGAGTTGGAGGTTTTGAGCATGCCTAAAAAAGACCTAATTTCGGAGCTTAGGGAAGAACAGCTTGACGAGTTACTAACGTACGCCCCTACTTTTTCTGAAAAAAGCCTAGTCAATATAAAGGCGCATTCTCTTGAAAAAATAAATCACAAGGAGAAACCTGTTATGAAAAAAACCACATTTAGACGCTTCGGCACAGTTGTCGCCGCTGTCTTAGCAGTTATGGTCGTTTCCACAACCGTATTTGCGGCATGGCATATGATGCGACCAAGCGAAATAGTTGACAGAGCCGGAAATGCCGCTCTAAGTGCTGCCTTTGAAAGCGAGAGCGCAATAAATATCAACCAGTCTATTACATCCGGCGATCACATATTCACTTTGCTTGCTGTTGTATCGGGCGAAAATATTACTGACCATCCAATCTACAACAGCACTGGGGAAATACTCCATGACCGTACTTATGCCGTATTAGCCATACAAAATACTGATGGTAGTCCAATGCCTTCGCCTATGGACGCCGATTATAACCCATTCGCTGTTTCTCCTTTCATAAGGGGGAAAAGTCCACAGCATATCAATGCATTCACCATGGATGCAGGTAGCATCAGCATGGTTGTTGATGGAGTAATGTATATGGTTACCGATTTCACAAACGTAACAATGTTTGCTGATCGTGGCGTGTATTTGGGTGTAAACATAGGCGTAATGATGGGTGATATTCTAAATGCGTTTATTTTTGATGAGAAAACAGGAGAAACTATAGCAAACCCAAATTTTGATGGCTCAAGTGCTGTTTTTCATCTGCCGTTTGATTCTTCTCTTGCAGATCCGGTAAGAGCGGCTGAAATTCTTGAGGCAAACCCGATTTTACAGGCGGCTATTCAAGCTGCAAATGATTACAGCGATGGTGCCCTGATAGAGCAGAATGAGCTTACTCCCCCTCTCTTTTATGAGGCCTCATCATCATCTATTGACCTTGAATCATTGCAAAGAGAAGGGTTTGTAAGAATTGATTACAATAGCTTCCGTGAATGGATGAATCAAAGGCTTGCGGCATATGCCGCAAGCGCAGGCTGAAGACAAACCCCATGCGCGAAAGCGGATGGGGTAAATTTTTAGATAACCAACGAAGTGATGTGTAAAAAGTGGCGACAACAGCCCTTTCCACTTCTTCCATTTAGCAAGTTTTTTC
>Ga0131853_10000702_pt1 | contig 60636 bp, 55 predicted proteins | sample TergutLab28metaG_FD_92764 | JGI IMG/M metagenome (GOLD analysis project Ga0131853, IMG submission 92764) | Labiotermes labralis P1 segment gut microbial communities from Petit-Saut dam, French Guiana - Lab288 P1 (version 2) (version 2) | ecosystem: Host-associated > Arthropoda: Insects >...
GTTAGTCGGGTGCGAGAAATTAGAGACAAGAACGGAAATCTAATGGCATTTTTAGAATTAACCGACGAAGCGACTCAGCTTGACGTGACGATTTTTGCACGCGAGTATCGCACTGAGTATAAAAATTTAATCAACCAAGTCGTTGCGATTCAAGGCGTAGCAAAGATGAGAAATGATCGTATTGGCTTGAACTTCGGTCGTTTTATTTCAACTCACCTATCGTAATAGAACCGAGCGTACCAATGGAAGTGCAATGCTTGAAGAAAAAAAATACAAAAAAATCTCGAATCCTGTTGAAGTTGAGCTTGATGTGTAGTATAATTGAATTAACTTCGACCATACTTTTCGTCATTTTTGACATTTTGAAGGCGAGCTGAAGTGGCATCAAAAAGGAGCGCGAGATTATGTTTAAGCGAATAGGAATCGCACTTTTACTAGCATTCACCATGCTACTAGCACTACTACACCTAGAGACGGAAAACCCTACAGTGGTTGCGTATGCATCACCCACTTGTTCGTCGGTATCGGAATGCGCAGATCTTGCAACTGAGGCACGTGATAGTATCACAGAACTTGTTGGGCAAGAGAACGAATTGAGCGATGACATTGCGAGATTAAATGCGGAAATCACGGATTTAAGGACGACAAACGACGGTTTAGAATTCTCAATTAGTGCCGCGATGATTGACATTGCGAATCTTGAAATTGAGATTGCAGAAAATAGGGAATGGTTAGCAGAAACAGAAATTGAAATTGAAGGCTTATTAGACGCGGTTGCTGCGCGCATGCGTTTAACGCAGCAAATCGATGGCATCAATCCGATCGCGCTCATTTTAACTGAGAACGATGATTTGACGGACATCATTGCTCAAATTCGTTTCTTCAGTCGCATCGTGGCAACTGACGCAGACATCATGGATCAACTGGTCGCGCTTGTTGGCACTTACGATACCATCATTGAAGACTTGGCTTATCAAGCAGAAATGTTAGCGGCGACTAGAGCCAGTTTAGAAATTGAACAAAGTGTGCTGATTGCTAATCAAAACGACTTGTTGTTTTTAGAAGGGCAACTACGCGAGGAATTGTACGGCATCGGCATTCAACGCATGAACGAAGAAGAAACGCTTGCTGCCATCGAAGAGATGCGTTTGGTTTTAGAACAGACGCCACCACCACCAATCGCAACGCCACCGGCAGCACCGGTGCCAGATGTGCCACCGCCGGCAGCGGATACAGGTTCGACGCCAGAGGCACCGGTGGCTCCTGCGCCACCACCACCGGCAGCACCAGAGGCGAACACGGGAATGACACATCCTATGCCTGCTGGACGAGGCAATATCACTTCTCATTTTGGTCCAAGAACATTGGACGGCTTTCATTGGGGCATTGACTGGGCGGCTCCTGGATTTCCACCGATCTTAGCCGCAGCATCAGGTACAGTCGTAAGAAACGGGTACAACGCTGGCGGATGGGGCTATTACATCATCCTTTCTCACATGATCAACGGTGAACGAGTAGATACCGTATACGCTCATTTCCATTATCAATCATCAATTGCTGTCGGAACGATTGTCTCACAGGGACAAGTGATTGGAACACAAGGGAATACTGGGTTTTCGTTTGGGGCACATTTACACTTTGAAGTGCACCCAGGCGGATTCGGCTGGCAGACTGCGGTGGATCCAATAAGTTGGATTCCTAATCCTTAGCAGAAAATAGACTTTACTGAATCCGGTAAAGTCTATTTTGATGTATGAGCGGTTTTAAGCAGAAAAATCTTAAGAAAATTTTAAGATTTTCTTGAAATCTCAATGATTTTCATGTAAAATCAAAGGTGACTTTGCTTAAAAAAGTAGAAACAAGAAGGAGCGTTAATTATGATGAAGAGGATAGGAACAAGCTTACTTTTAGCTTCCACTATGCTTGTATCAACATTAAACTTAGGAGTAACACAAGCGTATGCAGCACCTACGTGTCGTACCATCTCAGAATGTGCAGATCTTGCAACTGAAGCACGCGATAACATCGCAGATTTTATGATTCTAGAAGATGCATTAAACGCAGACATTGCCGAGCTAGAGGCTCAAATCACGCAATTACGTAGTGAAATTGATGAGCTAGAAGTGTCAATCGCTGAGACAGAGTTGGCGATTACAGGATTACTAGAGGAAATCGTGGCAAACACGGAAGAGCTAGAGCGCATTTCAGAAGAAATTGACGTTTTGCTTGCGAACGTGGCCGAGCGTATGGTGATTACGCAACGCATGGATAACAGAAATGCCACACTTGTTCTGTTTACTGAAAGTGCCGATTTAACTGATTTCATCGGTCAATTAAGATTTTTCAACCGCATTGCGACAACCGACGCGGACATCATGGATCAACTTTCTGATTTATTAGACGAGTACGATTCGATTTTGTATGAGTTACAAGAAAGCATGCTGATTCATGAAGAGATTCAAGCTGAACTCGAGGAAGACCTTGCTGTTTTAGAACAGAGCCAAGAAGAGCTTGCTGATTTAGAAGCAGCACTAAGAGAAGAGTTATACGAAATCGGTGTTCAAAGAATGTCTGAAGAAGACGCATTAGCAGCAGCGGAAGCAGCGCAAGCCGTTTTAGAGTACACACCAGCACCGGCGATTGTTACCAATAACACAAGTTCATCTGGTGGTGGCGGTAGTAACGTAAGTGCAGGAACTAACAGTGGGATGACGCACCCGATGCCAGGTTCACGCGTCACGTCAGAATTCGGCCCAAGATGGGGCGGACACCATTCAGGGATTGACGTTCAAATTTTTGGTGCTAGGCCGGCTATTTTAGCAGCAGCATCAGGCGTTGTAACGGTTAACACTTGGCACGATGCACTTGGTTGGTACATGATTATTTCACATGACATCAACGGTAGTCGCGTGGATACGTTATACGCTCACATGGAATACCAATCGCCACAATCGGTTGGAACGGTTGTTTCACAAGGACAAGCGATTGGGACACAAGGAAACACTGGTTTCTCTACGGGTGCGCATTTGCACTTTGAAATTCACCCAGGTGGCTTCTCATGGAACGGTGGGGTTAACCCGCGAAACTGGATTATTTTCTAAATTCGATTTTTAATAACAAACAAGAAATGAGCGTTGCTACATCAGCAACGCTCATTTTTAATTCGTCATTTGGTAACAAAACGGGACGAAATGGCATGATTTTTCAGATTTATCTCAACGGCCATTGAAGTGTCGCCTAAGGTGTAGTATAATAGACATAGCTTTGCTTATATTTCTAATTGTTTGGGTGTAAACAAAGTGGCAGTAAAAAAGGAGTGTAAATTATGTTTAAGCGAATAGGAAGAAGCTTTATATTAGCGTTCACTATGCTTATAGCACTAATATATTTTGTAGGACTAACCCCAACAGTAGCCTATGCAACGCCAGTATGCGGTAGCATCTCAGAATGTGCTGAACTAGCATCCGAAACTAGTGACAATATTGCAGAAATTATGGGCCGCGAAAATGAACTTAGTGAAGACATTGCTGATCTAAATGCAGAAATTACAACCATGAGGGCTGAAATTGAAAGTTTAGAATTAGCCATTGCTTCAACCGTGATAGAATTGACTAATCTGCAAGATGACATGGCAGAAAATAGAGAATTGCTTGAAGCAACAGAAGAAGAAATTGAAGATTTGCTTGAAGCGATTGGCGCACGCATGCGTGTGACGCAACAGATCGAAAGTGTGAATCCCGTCATTATGATCTTTACGGAAAGTGAAGATTTGGTGGACATCATTGCTCAGATCCGATTTTTTAATCGCATTGCGGAGTACGATGCGGATGTGATGGATCAGCTGATTGAATGGCTTGATATTTATGACACGATCATTGAAGAATTAGCGATTCAGGTTGAGGTGCATGCAGACATGCAAGCGAGCTTAGAGGTGCAACAAAATGAACTGCTTACCGCTCAATTTGATTTGATCTTTCTAGAAGGAGAGATTCGCGAAGAGCTCTATCAACTTGGACTTGAAAGAATGAGTGAAGAAGACATGCTAATTGCAGCTGAAGAAGCGCAATTAATTTTTGAACAATCACCGCCGCCTCTAACTACAACCGGTACGACGACGGCGTCACCAGGTAATCTTGCTAACAATTCTGGCATGACGCATCCGATGCCAGCAGGGCGTGGTAATGTGATGTCTGAGTTTGGGATGAGAACGCTAGGCGGAAGTACACACATGCATTGGGGCATTGATTGGGCAGCGCCTGGTTTCCCACCGATTTTAGCAGCAGCATCAGGCACTGTGGTAAGAAACTCGTATAACGCTGGTGGCTGGGGGTGGTACGTGATTATCGCCCACATGATCGACGGTCATCGTGTGGATACTTTATACGCACATTTTCATTATCGATCACCACTTGAGGCAAATACAGTTGTCGCACAAGGCGATGTGATTGGGACGCAAGGTAATACGGGATTTTCTTTCGGTGCGCACTTGCACTTTGAAGTACACCCAGGCGGATTCGGTATCGGGAACGCCGTTGACCCAAGAGGATGGATTCCTAATCCTTAAGACAATTTTGTTCTACTTCAAACAAATGAGTTTCACTAAACTTAGTGAAACTCATTTTTATACGAAGCGATACGTTTTCCAACGCACGTCAATGTCAATTTTGAAAGAAAAATGAAAGAAGGTAGTAGATTAATAAAAATAAATATGATAAAATGTAAGGTAGCTTAAAAAATGGACATAATAAATGGTAGCTAAAAAGCTTGAGTAAGAAAAGCTCAACTCATGGTTATTACTATACATGGTTTGGAGGAATTTGACGTGTTATTTTCAAAAGATATTGGTATTGATTTAGGAACAGCGAACGTTCTTATTTATGAGAAAGGCAAAGGAATCGTTTTAGAAGAGCCTTCGGTGGTAGCAAAAAATTCACAAACTGGTAAAGTGATTGCAGCTGGAGAAGAAGCAAGGCAAATGATCGGTCGTACACCGGGTAAAATTGAAGTCATCAAGCCGATGCGTGATGGCGTTATCGCAGACATTGAAGCAACTGAGCTGATGCTTAAGCGTTTTATCAGTGCCGTTAAAATCAAAGGATTATTGTCGCAACCTTCTATTTTAATTTGTTGCCCGAGTAACATTACGTTGGTAGAGAAAAATGCCATTCGTGAAGCAGCAGAAAAAACAGGTGCACGCGAAGTCATCATCGAAGAAGAGCCAAAGATCGCAGCGCTTGGCGCAGGTATGGATATTTCAAAACCGTCAGGGAACATGGTCATTGATATCGGCGGTGGAACGACAGACATTGCCGTGTTATCACTGGGAGATATTGTGACGTCGGCTTCGATTAAAGTTGCCGGAAATCGCTTTGACCAAGACGTTGTTGATTATTTAAAAATGAATTACAAATTATTAATTGGTGACCGTACCGCAGAGGACATCAAGTTTGGTGTCGCAACGGTCTATTTAAAAGATCGCGAGGAAGAATCGATCCAAGTTCGAGGGCGAGACCTTGTTTCAGGGTTACCAAAAACCATTACCATTACTTCAACAGAGATTGAAGAAGCGTTACGTGAGTCGGTGCGCATTATTTTGCACGCGACGAAAAACGTGTTGGAGCAGACGCCGCCAGAGCTAGCAGCCGACATCATGGATAAAGGGATTGTCCTAACAGGTGGCGGTGCGTTACTGCAAGGGCTAGACCGCTTATTCTCAGAAGAACTAAACGTCCCGGTATTTGTTGCTGACAACCCGCTCCACTGCGTAGCAGTTGGAACCGGGATGATGTTAGACCACGTGGAACGCATCAACCGCAGAGACAGATAAGTTTAGATAAGACATGCAGTCGCTTGCAAAGCGATTGCTTTTTCTTGCCAGTGAATAAATAGTAAAAGTCCGAAGCGTGCCTTTTCGATGAAAATACGAGAAAAGGCGTGTTCTTCAGTTGATGAGTTCCTCAAAACCACGCCTTTTCAGTAAAAACGAAAGAAAAGGCGCTCACTCCGGCTGATGAGACACTCAAAACCACGCCTTTTCCGAGAAAACACTAAGGAAAGGCATGTTCTCCAGCTGATGGTCTCTTCAAAACCACACCTTTTCCGAGAAAACACAATAAAAGGCATGTCTTCCAACCGATAAGACGCTCAAAACCACGCCTTTTCGAGGAAAAAAGAATAAAAGGCATGTTCTCTAGCTGATGGTCTCTTCAAAACCACGCCTTTTCAACAAAAACATAAGAAAAGGCGCATTCTCCAGCTGATAAGACCACTCAAAAACATGCTCTATGTGCGAAAGCGATATAATATAAACTTAATGATACAATAGAAGGAGAAGTAAAATGAAACCACTCGCGGATTTAGTTAGACCCCAGGTGCTGGATGAAGTCGTTGGGCAGCAACATTTAATTGCAGAAGAAAGCATGTTAAAGAAATTGCTAGATGTCGGGCACATTCCGAATATGATTTTTTACGGCCCCTCTGGTACGGGTAAGACGACCATTGCGAATATCATTGCGAAAACGTCAAACAAGAAAATCTTTAAATTGAATGCGACGGAGGCGAAGACGTCGGATATCAAGGACGTCATTAGTCAAATTCATACGTTAGAAGCATCAAACGGTATTCTTTTGTACTTGGACGAGATTCAAAACTTTAACAAGAAACAACAGCAGACGGTTTTAAAATACATCGAAAGCGGTGAGATCACTTTAATTGCGAGTACAACGGAAAACCCGTACTTTACGATTTTTGGCGCGATCTTAAGTCGGTCGACAATTTTAGAGTTTAAGGTGTTGACGCTGGAGGACATTGCTTTAGGGTTGCAGCGGGCATTTGATTTTGTTAATGAAGAATTTATGGGGAATGCGGCGTCTTATGAGGAAGCGGCTTTGACGTATATGGCGAACATGGCGGGGGGCGATTTGCGAAAGGCGTTGAACTTTTTGGAGATTGCGATGTATCCGAATGTGAAGCAGGATGCGTTTGTGTTGACGGTGGACGTGGCGAAGGATTGCACACAGACGGCGGGATTTTCTTACGACAAGTTTGGCGATGTTCACTACGACACGCTCTCTGCCTTTCATAAGTCGCTTCGCGGTAGTGATGCGGATGCGGCGATTCATTATTTGGCACGGCTCATTAACGCAGGGGATTTGATTTCGATTTGCCGGCGCTTATTGGCGGTAGCTTCGGAGGATGTCGGGTTGGCTTATCCACAGGCGGTGGTGATTACGAAAGCTTGCGTGGATTCGGCTGTGCAGTTGGGATTTCCGGAAGCGAATTTACCTTTGGCTCAGGCGGCTGTGCTACTCGCATTGGCGCCGAAGTCGAATAGTACGTGCTTAGCGATTGGTGCCGCTTTGGCTGATTTGAAAAGCGGTGATGTTGGGGAGATTCCGCTTCATTTGAAGGATTCGCATTATGCGGGGGCGGCGAAGCTGGGACGTGGGGTTGAGTATCAGTATCCGCATGCGTTTGAGCTGAATTATGTGGAGCAGCAGTATTTACCAGATGCATTGGCGGATCGGACGTATTACGAGGCGGGTGGGAATAAGACGGAGCAGGGCTTTCAGACTTACTGGCGGGAGTTGAAAGAGCATTTGAAATAGTGTCGCGTTATATGCGGAGCCTCGAAAAGTCACAGAACGAGTAGATCCACGAAAATCATGACTTTTGGCTCCCAGTTTGAGCCGTCAAAAGTCACAGAACTGAGGAAACCGCGAAAATCATGACTTTTCGCTCCCAATTTGAGCCTCGAAAAGTCACAGAACTAATGGATCCGCGAAAATCATGATTTTTGGCTCCCAATTTGAGCCCCGAAAAGTCACAGAACTAATGAAACTGCAAATCTAATGACTTTTGATGGAACGCAGAAAAAATCCTTGACAATTAGTATCGATATGTGATATGATATTTCAGTTCTTTGTGAAATAAGAGTATACTTACATAGAAGAAGGAGGCCTTTCAAATGGCACGTGTTTGTTATGTTACGGGACGCCGTACAACAAGTGGAAACAACCGTTCACACGCGATGAATAAAACAAAGCGTACGTATAAGCCTAACTTACAAAAAGTTAAAATTTTAGTTAACGGTAAACCAAAGAAAGTTTATGTTTCTGCAAAAGCATTAAAATCAGGACAAGTTGAGCGAGTTCTTTAATACATATAAAAAAAATCAAGAGGAAAGCCGTTGATAAGCTTTTCTCTTGATTTTGCCTTTTAAGGCAACTTTTTTGTTTAGGTGCTTTTGATTAGAAAGCTCCTAATACAAAGATGAGTGATAAGAAATGATACTAAGCACTAATTCATGTTTTGTACTTGAACTAGTAAATCTAGTAAATAAGGTAACTGTACATAATGGGTTTGTTTCATCGTCGAAACACTTCCAAAATGATCCCTATAATAATTATGTATGATAATCATCACAAAAATGTTACTTTTTATTTCTTAAACTTTTTGCGACTAAACGCTTTGTGATTTCTCCGCCTACTTGACCGTTTTTACGTGCACTTGTATCAGGTCCTAGGTTTACACCAAGCTCATTGGCAATTTCTGTTTTCATATTGCTAAGCGAAGTCGGCGTCGTCTTTCTAGTACGTTGCGTTTTTGAACGTGACTGAGTTGACTTTGATTTAGTCGAATTTGATTTATTTCTAGCCATTGTAAATGACCCCCCATAAATAGTCAACGCGTTCATTAAATGATCAGTTTAATGAAGTTGCTGTTGATTTGTGAATTTACGTCACAGCCCTATATTTAGGAATAATTTAAGTTTTAATTTGTAAAAGATCCTTTTGCGTATGCCTACGCACCTGTCATCAGATTACGTTTTAACTTAGGTGGTTACGCGTCGCGTCGATTGACATCTTGCAGTAACCGAGAAGTTACTAAATGACTTTCCTCATACAGTAACATCAAGTAAAATTAATCAATTAATTTTGTAACTAGTTGTGGTCGACACAGTTAATTTAACCAACTTCGACAATTTAATACATGAAAATCTATATGAAAATTAAAATTTTTTCAGCTTGTTTTAAACACCTAATTTAGTGTATAATGAGTAGATTCATGACATATTTAGCAGAGGTTTTCAGATGATAACATCAAAAGATAATTCGAAATATAAACTGTGGTTGAAATTGTCACAAAAAAAGCACCGGCTAGCAGAGCAGCTGTTTTTAGTCGAAGGTGAACATTTAGTGAACGAGGCCGCCACAGCCGGTGTCATTGATACGCTCTTAGTCTGTGAAGGCGTTGCGTTTGAAGCGGATGCAGATGCCGCGATCACGTATTTGGCGCGGCCATTGTTCGAAAAGCTAGCTTCGACGGTGACGACGGCGGGCGTGATGGCTGTGTGTCGCATGTGGGAAAGTCACATGAAAGCTCATAACCGATTGCTGCTAGTTGACGATGTTCAGGATCCGGGTAACTTAGGCACGCTCATTAGAAGTGCGCTCGCATTTGGTTTTGACGGTGTTGTCCTTAGCGAGGATACCGTAGATCTTTATAACGACAAAGTGGTGCGCGCGACGCAAGGTGCGTTATTTTATTTGCCCATCCACCGAACGAACCTGACAACCTATATCACCCAGCTACAACAAGCAGGTACAACGGTTTATGCCACTGCGCTAACGGACGATGCTAAACCGATGGCAGAGATACCAAAGCAGACATCCCTGGCTTTCGTCGTCGGCAATGAAGGGGCCGGTGTTAACAAAGATTTGATCGCTGTTTGCGACGGCAGTGTCATCATCGCCATGACCGAAGCCGTCGAATCTTTGAACGTTGGTGTAGCAGGCAGTATTCTGATGCATCATTTTAACGACATTGGTTAGAATAAGCTTATTACAGCTTTACTTCTACACCAAAGTGTGGTAAAATAGTTGTGTTCGTGTTTGAAGAGCTTGCTCTTCTGATGCGTTGAAGCTTTATAAAGGTTTGAGAGAGTGGACATTCCACTCTCTTTATTTATCGAAAATTTTTGGTAGAGGAGGTTATTACGATGAATGTGATAGAAAAAGTTGAAGAGCTGATGCTACCAATCTGTGGCACAACCCGTACGCATTTAATTGACGTCGCGTATGAAGAAGAACATGGTACCTGGTACTTGCGTATTTTCGTTGATACGGATGAGGGTTTAACGATGGAAGACTGTGTGGCGGTGACTGAGTTGATCAGCGCGCAGCTAGATGAAAAGGATTTTATCGCTGAGGAATACATGCTAGAAGTTTCCTCACCTGGTGCTGAGCGCCCGTTAAAAACAGCAGACGCTTTGCGTGAAGCAGTCGGACGTTATGTGAACGTCACGGTGGATGAGCCGATCGAGAACATGACAGAGTTTCAAGGTGATTTACTCGCGTTTGCGTCAGAACAATTAGTGCTTGAATGCCTATTCAAGACCAGAAAGAAAAAAATTGAAATACCATACAATAATGTCAAAAAGGCAAGATTGGCTGTTAAATTTTAAAATAAAAAGATGGAGTGGTGAAGGGATAAATGAATACGAAGGAATTTTTCTTAGCGTTGGATCTGATTGAAAAAGAAAAAGGGATTTCGCGCGAAATTGTCATTGAGGCATTTGAACATGCGCTGGTTAGTGCTTATAAGCGAAATTTTAACGAAGCAGCTGAGATTGTGGTTAAGATTGATCAGAAAGCTGGCACAATTGGTATCTTCTCACAGAAGACGGTTGTCGGTGAAGTCAGTAACGATGCAACGGAAATGACGCTTGAGGCGGCAGAGGAATTCAAAAAGGATCCTCAGTATGGCGACGTGTTAGAATTCGAAGTAACGCCAAATGATTTTGGCCGCATTGCCACTCAGACGGCAAAGCAGGTCGTGCGTCAGCGCTTAAAGCAAGCGGAGCAAGATGCGCTCATTTCTGAGATGGAAGAACGCATGGGTGAGCTCATTACCGGGATCATCACAAAAATTGACGATCGCAATGCGTACATTGATTTAGGGAAATTAGAGGGTGTGTTACCTTTAACCGAAGTCACAAACGTGGCGGAACTTAAAAAAGGATCGCGTATCAAAGTCTACATCACGCGTGTAGACATGCGCGGTAAAAATTTAGTGGTGCTAGTTTCGCGTCGTGATCCGAATATCATTAAGAAACTATTCGAATTAGAAGTGCCTGAAATTTACGACGGAACAATTAAAATTGTCAACGTCGTGCGAGACATCGGGATTCGTGCAAAGGTCTGTGTGTCATCAGCGGACGCTAACATTGACCCGGTGGGGGCTTGTATCGGAGCTGGTGGAAGCCGCATTCGAACCATTATTGACGGGCTCAGCGGTGAAAAAATCGATTTAATTCCTTTTTCTGAAGACCCAGCAGAATTTGTCGCGAGTGCTTTAAGCCCAGCGCAAGTTCAGTCGGTCACCGTCGATGAAGAAGAAAAGCGTGCATCAGTGATCGTTGATGCTGATCAGTTATCATTGGCCATTGGTAAGAAAGGTCAAAACGTTCGCTTAGCTGCGGGCTTAACGGGCTGGAAGATCGACATTAAGATTGATGAAGAAATGGAAGAACAAAGAAAATCTGATTTGGAACAACAGAAATTAAAAGCCGAACAAGCACGCGAATTAGAAGAGCTTGCGCACAGGCAAGCAGAAGAAGAAGCACGAAAAGAAGCAGAAGTCGAGGCTCAAAAAGAGGCAGAGGCTGAAGATTTTGCTAGTAAGTTAGACGCACTTGAAGCTTTACTCGGCGTTGACGATGATGACGATGAATAAGCAAAAAGAAAATCGCATTCGGAAATGCGTGGTAACCAACGAGCGTCATCCGAAAGAGGCGTTATTACGTGTTGTTCGTGTAGACGGCCAAGCAGTGGTTGATCCGACCGGTGTGCAAGAAGGTCGCGGTGCTTATGTGACGGCAGACACTCAGGCGATCGAAAAAGCAAAACAGAAAAACGCATTTGCACGAAGTTTGCGCATGAAAGTTGACGAACAGATTTACGATGAATTGTTGAAAAGGATACAGGAGAGTTGCGATGAATAAAAAGGCTTTGAATTTTCTCGGATTGATGAACCGGGCCGGCGCGTTAGTAACAGGGACTGACTTAGTTTTAAACGGGGTAAGAAGCGGGAAGGTACAGATGGTCTTAATCGATGCTTCGGTCAGTGCTAATACGCTTAAAAAGGTCACGGATAAATGTCAGTTTTATCATGTGCCTTATATCAAAGTAGCTGAAGACATTGACTTAGGGTTGACAATAGGCAGTAATCGTAAAATAATCGGGGTTGCGGATCAGAAATTTGCCAAAGCATTAAGGGAAAAATTAGAAACAGAATTAAAGGAGGCGCATGCGAGTGAGAGTACATGAATATGCAAAGGAAGCCAACGTCAAAAGTAGGGAAATTATTGACTTGTTAACGGCAGCTGGTATTGAAGTAAAAAGCCATATGTCAGTCATAGATCCAGAGGTAGTTAAAGTTCTGGATAAAAAATATAAGAAAAAAGCTAAGCCTAAATCAGCGCCAAAAACGGAAAAGAAAAGCGAAGAGCAGGTTGTAAGTAAGAAAGCGGAAGAAAAGGCACCAAGACGCACGGATGCCGAAAAGTTTGAGGTTAAGAAGCCTGCGCCAAAGAAAGAAGCGCCGAAGAAGGAGATTACGAAAATTTCGAAGAAAGTATTAAAGCCAATTGAAGTCGTTGAAGACCCAGATGAGACGGGTGATATTTTTGCTGAGGTAGACGCGGATGAGTTATTCAAATACGACGATTACGCGCAGCGTGCTAAGCCGAAAATCACGAAGAAGAAAAAAGGGTCTAATGTGAAAAAGGTGAAAGCTGAGGAAGAGGTGCGTGTTTCTAATGTCGTCGCAGAGGTTGAGGCTGAGGAGAACGTGGTTTATTACAGCGAAGAATTAACGGTTGGCGATTTGTGTGACACGATTGGAAAGTCATCAGCTGAAGTGTTAAAACAATTGTTGATGCTTGGGATCATGGCTTCTGTGAATCAGTCACTTGATCGTGACACGGTTGAGTTGATTGCGGATGAGGCTGGTTTCGAAGTGAAGGATAAAGTGTTCACGGACGTTGTTGAGTTTGAGAAGCTTGATATTATTGAGGACGAGGCAAACTTGATTAAACGCCCGCCTGTTGTGACGATCATGGGTCACGTTGACCACGGTAAGACGACGTTACTGGATACCATCCGCAAGTCACGTGTCACGTCTGGTGAAGCCGGTGGGATTACGCAACACATCGGTGCTTATCAGGTTGAGCACAACGGTGACTTAATCACGTTCTTAGATACACCAGGTCATGCGGCGTTTACGTCGATGCGTGCACGTGGTGCTAAGGTCACGGATATCTGTATTTTAGTCGTGGCAGCGGATGACGGGGTGATGCCACAGACGAAAGAAGCGGTGGATCATGCCAAAGCAGCCGGTGTGCCGATTATTGTGGCCGTGAATAAGATGGATAAGCCAGAAGCGAATCCGGATCGTGTCATGCAGGAATTACTTGAGCAAGAGCTAGTGCCGGAAGAGTGGGGTGGCGATACGATTTACGTGAAGATTTCCGCAAAAGCCGGTGAGGGCATTGAGGATTTACTAGAGATGGTGACCTTGACGGCTGAGATGCAAGATTTCAAAGCGAACCCGAAGCGTTTATCATCAGGAACAGTGATCGAAGCGAAGCTTGATAAAGGTCGCGGACCGGTTGCGACGTTACTCGTTGAAAACGGAACGCTGCAAATTGGTGATGCGATTGTTGTCGGTGACCAGTACGGCCGTGTACGGACGATGATTGATGATTTAGGTAAGAATATGAAAAATGCGTCACCGTCAACACCGGTTGAAATTACGGGGATTCACGGTGTGCCACTGGCTGGCGACCGCTTCATGGTCTTCCCTAGCGAGAAAGAAGCGCGTCAGATTGCTGAGAAGCGCGCGGTGAACACAAGCGCCCGTAAAAACATGCCAACAGCAGCCGTTACGTTGGATGATCTATTCTCGCAAATTAGCGAGGGCGATATTAAAGAGTTAAACGTGATCATTAAAGGTGACGTTCAAGGCTCTGTAGAAGCACTAAGTGGCAGTCTCCAGAAAATTGATGTGGAGGGGGTTGACGTTAAAATCATTCGTGCATCGGTTGGTACGATTACGGAGAACGACGTGACCTTCGCTTTGGCCTCTCATGCGATCATTATTGGGTTTAACGTACGTCCAACGTCAAGTGTCCGCCTAGCTGCTGATAATGCTGGGGTTGATATGCGATTGCATTCTATCATTTACAACGCGATTGACGAGATTGAAGCGGCGATGAAAGGGCTACTTGATCCAGTGTTCGTTGAGAAAGTAACGGGTCAACTTGAAATTCGTCAGTTGTTCAAAGTGTCTAAGGTCGGTACGATCGGTGGGTGTTACGTGACAGAAGGAACGGTTAACCGAAATTCGGGTGTGCGTGTTATCCGTGATGGCATTGTGGTGTTTGAAGGAAACTTAGCGTCGTTGAAACGATTCAAAGACGAAGTGCGTGAAGTGAACGCTGGTTACGAGTGTGGAATTTTGGTTGAGCGTTTCAATGATATTAAAGAGGGCGATGTGATTGAAGCTTACATCATGGAAGAGGTGCCACGCTAATGCCGAGTAATAAAGTGTTGAAAGTTGCGGAGCAGATGAAGCGACATCTCAATGAAATTTTGCAACGAGAAGTCAAAGATAAGAAAGTTGGATTTATTACCATTACGGCGTGTGAAGTGACGAACGATTTATCGTTTTGTAAGGTTTATTACACGGTGTATGGGCCTGGCTACAGCGAAAGAGACGCAGCAGCAGCATTGGAACGTGCGAAAGGGTTTATTCGTACGGAACTTGCGAAGCGCATGTCTAATTTGCGAAAGATGCCGGAGCTGGTGTTTACGGTGGATGAATCGACGAAGTATGGGAATAAAATTGATGCCATGTTGGCGGATTTGAATCGAAGGGATTAGTAGAGGCTGTTTGCTTCTGCTTTTTCTTTTGGGATGGAAGTTCATATTGGTGGGGTTGGTTCATAAGCTAGTTGTATGGGGTTTGGTTTGGTTTAAGTTTGAGTGCCTTTTAGCTGCCCCCTTTTTGGTTATTAGGCTGGTGTGCTCTTTAGTTTTTTGAGGGTTAGCGCCCTTTCGGTGACCATGACGTGAACGACCCTTGATTTTGTTTTAGGTCATTGCGTTTGTTTTTTGCTCTTTAGCTACCGCGTCTTTTGGCTTACTGGGGTAGTGATTAGGTGTTACCTGCACCGGTTTTTATGTAGCGAATGGCATTCAAGACTTCGCAATTTATTGCGATATAGTCTTGTAGCATGCAGCTACAAGCAGCTAACACCTAATCACTACCTTATATGTAGGGTTAATGTGTATGAGGTGTATGTATTAAGTATTTGGTAAAATAGGGTTGTGAAGGATATGAAAATAATGGTTATGAAATTTGGCGGCATCTCTGTTGCTGATGAAGAGGCACGGCTGTTGGCTGTGAGCCACATTATCCGTGAGGTTAAAGCGGGATTTAAAGTACTAGCCGTTGTGTCGGCGATGGGCCGGTTGGGTTCGGCTTATGCAACCGATAGTCTGGCAGGTTTGGTTACAAAAAAAATAACCCCGCGAGAGGGTGATCGGCTGCTGAGTTGTGGGGAGATTATTTCTAGTATTGTCATGTCGGATTTGGTGCGATCGGAAGGTGTGCGATCGGTGAGTTTGGCACCTTGTGAATTGGGTATTTTGACGGATGGTGCACACGGCGATGCGAATGTTTTGTTGGTTGATACGCTGGATTTGGCTGGCAAATTTGCTGAGCACGACGTGTTGATTGCCCCTGGTTTTGTCGGGTTGAGCGAGGCGGGTTTTATCACAACGCTTGGGCGTGGGGGCAGTGATACTTCTGCGATTGCGCTCGGGGCTTCGTTGGGCGCGGACTATGTGGATATTTACAGTGACGTTGTGGGTGTGATGACCACCGACCCAAAGATTGACCCTAATGCCACATTAATTTCAGAAATGGCTTACGATAAACTAATTGAAATGGCCGAGGGTGGCGCTCGTGTGATTCATCTAAAAGCGATTAAGTTGGCAAAGGATTGCAAGGTAAATCTGCGCTTCAGGTCGACGTTTACAGATTTTATTGGAACGGTTGTGCAAGGAGGTGAAGAGGAGTAAGACGGTTAAGAATTGTCGTGTAGCACTAGCAGACGGATAAAGTGCCCTGTTTTCAAAAAGGCAGCGCTTAACAGGGGACTTGTCGATCTTAAAATCTCTAAATATGGAAATCAACATCAATTGTTGAAGAATTTAAGTGATTTGACACGAACTAGATGTCGAAAGTACCCTGTTTTTCGAAAGATAGCGCTTAACAGGGTAATTCGGCACTCTGAGCCAGTGATATTGATTGAAACAAAAAAGCCCATAGAAGCAACGGCGATTAATCTAGTAGTTCGTCGTATGAAATCTCAAGTGCTTGGGCAATCATCTTGATTTCAATATCAGTGACAAAGCGATGACCTGATTCAATGCGTTGAATCGTATTTTTATCAATCTCTAATCCGGATAACTGCAACATCTCAGCGAACGCTCTCTGAGATGTTTTTTCTTGCAAATTTTTTCTGAAATACGTAATTCTTTCCCCTGAAACATTGCGACTCCCGCTTTCTGTACGATTTTTAAACATCTTTCATCACCACTTTCAAACGAATTGCCACCTTGCAACAAAATAAGATATTAAATAGCAAGAACGGACAGTGGGAACTATTTTTTGCTAATGCTACACAGGCATGGTACGATGATTATAGCACAGAAGCGGAATCTTGTGCGGTCTTTGGCGTAGAATGTTCCGATTCTGAACACCCTAATGATATGAATATACTAGAAGATATTAGACATCGGATCATTAAGATCCGATACGACCACGACTACACACAAAAAGACGTTGCTAAAAAAAGCGGCATTAAATTCGGCACGTATCGCAAAATTGAAAGTGGCTCGCGTTCCACGATTTGCGTCAGAGAAGTGTTGCAGCTATGCAAAGCATACAAGCTGGTATCCGCTGACTATTTTCTCTTTGGGAAAAAGCCAGAATAATGAAACGCGACGAAGATTCTTCCTTTTTGTGGAAAGCTTCTTGCGCACCATCACCATTCACACCCACCCCTAAACATTCATATACTAGCATATCGAGATGAATGTCTAGGGGGTTATTTAATGTGTGATTTAAACTTTGGACCGCTAATCACGGCGGCGGTGACACCGTTTGATGAGTGTGGGCAAGTGGACTTGAGGCAGCTGGAAAAACTAATCACCCATTTGCTTGATCACCATTCAACGTCCATCTTGCTGACTGGCACGACAGGAGAAGCACCGACGCTCAATGCCATCGAAAAATTGCGCATCTGGGAGCGGGCGGTTGATTTCATCGATGGGCGTGTTCCGACGATTGCGGGGGTTGGGACGAACAACACGAAGGCAACGATCCATAACGCAAAATTGGCGGAAGAGGCGGAGGTAGATGCGCTCCTTGTCGTCGTGCCGTACTACAATAAACCGTCACAAAAAGGACTTTTGAAGCATTTCAAATTGGTCGCTGAGAACACGGATTTGCCGATTATTTTATACAACATCCCGTCGCGTTGTGGGACTGGCTTGACGATCCAAACGATTTTGGAGCTGGCGAAAATTCCAAACATCATCGGGATCAAAGAGTCGACCGGTGACATGGCGCTGCTGACAAAATTGAAACTGTTGCTGCCTGAGGATTTTCTGCTATATAGCGGGGACGATGCTTTATATCTCGACACGTTAAAACTCGGAGGTGCGGGGGTGGTGTCGGTTTCAAGCCACCTTGTAGGTAAGAAAATGATGCGCATTTACGACCTATTAGTCGCGGGTTGGACACTAGAATCCGAGGATCTCAACACTAGGCTGCTCCCTTTCTACCAAGCAATTTTTACGTACCCGAATCCGTCACCAGTTAAAGCGTTGCTAGCTAAATACGGGATTGACGTTGGGGGTGTCAGATTACCGCTGGCTAGTTTAGAGGAGCACGAGGCGGATGCCTTATGGGAAGAGGTTGAAGATGTGATTGACCAGTGAGGAATCGCTGGTTTTTTATTAGAAATTTTGGCAATTTGACTTTAAAAGTGCGCTTCTTCTCTTGACATGAATGCGCTTTTATTGTAAACTGACAGTGTGTTTATTTTCATTGAATTGAATACAAAATCGTAGGAGGTTTTATGTGATGAAAAAGAACAAATTGTTATTTTTTATGTGTGTGGTAGGGATCGGATTACTGTTCTTAGCTGCTTGTACGCCGGATGCGGATGATTCAGCAGACGACAACGATGTTGTTGAAGAAGACAACGGCGACGACAATGGGGCGTTGGCTGCATCAGGTGATTTTGCTCCAGGCACGTTTTTAGGAGCTGGACCAGGACTTTATGGGCCGATTGTGGTTGAAGTGACGATGTCAGCGGTGGATGTGATCGATGAGATTCGCGTGATTGCGCACGATGAAACGCACAATACAGGAAATATACCATTTGAAGTGTTGCCAGCGTTAATTGTAGAGCACCAATCGCTACAAGTGGATGCCGTAAGCGGGGCAACGATTTCTAGTATGGGCTTCATGGTCGCTGTGCGTGATGCGATTGCAACGGCTGGTGCAGATGCTTCGGTCTTTGTTGGTGAGGCCTTGCCAGATGTGCCACACGAAGATACGACGACAGATATTGTCGTGATTGGCGGCGGTGGTGCTGGTTTAACGGCTGCGATTCATGCCGCTTATGAAGGGCACGATGTTATTTTAGTTGAGAAATTAGGTATCCTTGGCGGTACAACGAATTATGTGTTAGAAGGATTCGGTTCGATTAATAACCTTGTCCATGGGAACTTAGGCATTGAAAACGACCCGGATGCTTTAGTAGAAACGTTAGCCACGAACAACCCACAAGGCGATCCAGAGGCGTTTGAGATTCTGGCTCATAATAACGGTTGGGCGGCGGATTGGCTTCGTAGCATTGGTGCGATGATGAACGTGGCACCAGGTAGAATGTCGGTGGCGAGTTCACGTGAAGTGGGGATCATGGGTGTGACGATTGTGTCAGCGTTAGTGCAAGAAGCACAGTTAAGCGGTGTGGATATTCGGACGAATAGCGAAGCGATTGAAATTTTAATGGAAGACGGCGCAGTAAGCGGTGTTGTGATTTCAACGCCTCATGGTGAGTATACGATCAACGCTTCGGCGGTGATCATTGCAACGGGTGGTTTCGCAGCCAATTTAGAAATGGTGGCTGAGCACAGACCAGAGCTTGAAGGATTCCCGGCTGCACCGTCACCTGGAAACCAAGGTAGCGGGCATATGATTGCTGAGGCTATTGGCGCTGAGCTGTTAAACATGGATCATATTCGCATGAATTATACGTATTCAATTGCTGAAAGTGGTCTGTTCTATTATGTGGCAAGTGTTGTAAACACAGGTGCCATTGTGGTTAACGATGCTGGTGAGCGTTTCATCAACGATCAGCAAGGACATGGCGCCGGCCCGGCTGTTTTAGAGCAAGGTGGAACGGCATGGGCGATCTTTGATAACACGATTTACGAAGGTGTTAGTGAAGTACGTCGCCTTGCAAACGTGGATTTATTTATTATCGCTAATACGTTAGAAGAGCTGGCTGATTTAACAGGTATTGATCAAGCAGGGTTAATGGATACGATTGAACGTTATCAAGGCTTTGTAGAAGAAGGCGTTGATGAAGACTTTGGACGTGCGATGGTCAACATGCGATTTGTGACCGCGCCGTTTCATGCGTTGCCGTTAACGGTTCATGCACAAGGAACGTTTGGTGGTGTTAGCACGAACGTTGATGCTGAGGTGTTAAACGCTGATGCAGAACCAATTCCAGGTCTATTTGCAGCTGGAGAGGTAGCAAATGACGGGACGTGGGGAGCAAACCCAGCGGTGGTGAACGTGGTGTTTGGTCGCATTGCTGCTTTGAGTGCATCTGAATTTATTAATGGGCAGTAAGAATCATTGCCATTTCGTTAACAAGTTAAAAAAGGTCTAAAGATGTAATAATCTTTAGATTTTTTTTTATGTAGAATCTAAAAATAGTGGGAGCATAAATTGATAAAACCAGATATAATGATAAGCACAGTGTTAAAAAGCTGAAATAAAACTTCCCTGTTAAAAGAGGATGAAGTATGGAGGAATTTAATAATGAAAAAAGGTTTATTGGCTTTATTGGCATTGTTTGCTTTGGTGGCTTTAGTGGCTTGTGGCAACGATAACAGTAATGGGTATGAGGACGAGGCATACGAGAACGGTGCAGCTGCGTCAGGCGGGCGTGAATTGGTGACGATTACGGATTTCGAAGGAAATACGGTTGAAGTGATGACGAACCCAACGGTCGTGGCGATTTATGACTTTGGTGTGTTGGATATTTTATATCACGTTGGGTTTGAGCGAACGGGCATTGAGACGTTGATTCTTCCTGGTGCAACGGGTGGTTTACCGGCATCTTTATCGTATTTTGACGGTGCTGACTTTGTTCATAACGGTGGGACGTTGTTCTATGTTGATCGTGACGTGTTAGATTTGGTTCAGCCAGAATTAGTGATTTTAGGGGCACGTTCGTTCGGGATGAACGCGGCTGGTGATCGTTTAGAGCCGGGAGACGTTGAGGCGTTTAGAGAAGAGACACTTGAGCGTTATGAAGATACGGCGTGGATTCGTTTAGGTCCTGGGCGTGAGATTAACATTTTAGATGACATGGCAATTAGTGTCAACGTGTTATCGGCCATTTTCCCAGATTTAGCGGATGATTTGCAAGCAGAGTTTGATGCAATTTTGGATGAGGTTGCAGCGGTTAATGAACTGGCAAGTGCATCGGATGGGGCAGCGTTATTTGTGATGATGATGGATTCAGATTCGTTAAGTGTGTTCCATCCAGGAAGCCGTTTCAATATTTTATACGATGAGTTTGGATTCACGGCTGCGGATCCAGAAGCTTCGCTTGAATTTACAGATCAGCATGGTTTTGAAGCGCGTGCGGAATATGTGTTAGCTTTAAACCCAGACATTATTTTCGTGCTTGATCGTAGTAATAACATGATCGGTCCAGGTGCTGCGTTTGATACGTTGACGTCTGATCCAATCATTGCTGAAACGTCAGCGGCGCAAAACGATGCGATTATTGCTTTAGACCCAACTTCTTGGTATACCATCACCGGTGGATTCGGTGCAACGCGTCAAATGATTGCGGACATGATGAATTACTTGGATTAATCAAGCTTTTGTTAGAACTTCCGAATGTTGCGATATTAACGTAGCATTTGGGGGTTTTTGGCATTAGCGAGACTCCAGTAGTTTCATAGCATTCACTCTTATTATATAGATCATTCCGGAATGTCAACTTTTTCACGATTTTCATCGAAAAGTTGACATTTTCGGAGGGTTGATTCGCATGGAATATCAACTTTTGTTTTATTTTCATCGAAAAGTTGATATTATCAAAAATTCTATCTGAATAAAATATCAACTTTTGATCGATTTTAAATAAAAAGTTGATATTATCAGAGAATTCCTTTGGGTATAATGTCAACTTTTTCGAGTTTTAGCTCAATAAGTTGACATTATACAAAAAACGATCTTGTTCGATCGCTGAAGAATATCAACTTTTACATAATTTCCGTTAAAAAGTTGACATTTTGCGAAACGGCTTTAATAACGGGTGAAACGGGCGTGAAGGATTCGACTGTATCCTTGATAAAAAGCTAAAAATATTGTAAAATAATGGTTTGAGCAGAATTCTTTAGGGGTCTGCTAAGTGATAGGTGTGTTAACATGGAAAAGCGGAAAAATATTTTACAACGTAACTGGAAGCGAATGGTCATTGTGGCGCTATTCGTTATTTTTGCGCTGTTATCGTTGTTTATTGGGGCCTACGAAGACATGACCTTGCAAGCGTTACTTGACGGTAATGAGCGAGCGCGATTAATCTTCATTCACAGTCGTGTTCCGAGAACGATGGCGGTGATTTTATCCGCAGCCGGCTTGTCAGTGGCAGGGCTTGTGATGCAAGCGATCAGCCGTAATAAGTTTATGTCACCGTCAACCGCTGGCACCACGGACGCGGCAGCCTTAGGTTTGCTCATTTCCTTCGTATTTCTCGGTGAGCAATCGGGCGCTGTTCAAACGATCTTTTCTTTTGCCTTCGCATTAATCGGGACGTTTATTTTCACGCTTGTGATTAGCCGCTTGAAAATTCGTGAGACGGTGTATATTCCGCTACTTGGCATGATGTACGGCGGTATGATTTCAGCCCTGTCTTCGGTGATCGCCTTTCATTTCGAAGCGGTCCAGTTCGCCAATATGATTAACCTCGGAAGCTTTGCACGCTTAGGCGGCTTTTGGGGCGTGTATTTGGTGATTGTACCCCTCATTATTGCGGTTTTCTTTGCGACGAAATTCAGCATTATCGGGCTGGGCGAGGAGTTTGCTAAAAACCTCGGCGTTAACTATAACCGCGTCGTGATGACCGGACTTGTCGTTGTTTCATTAATCAGTGCTTCCACGTTTGTGACGATTGGGCCGTTGCCGTTTATCGGTTTGATCATTCCCAACATGGCAACCTCGTTTTATGGGGATAACTTAAAAAAGTCAATTTACGATTTAATGCTATTCGGCGCGGTCTTCGTGCTTATTTGCGACATTATCAGCCGTTTAGTCATTTTCCCGTTTGAAATGAACGTCAGTTTAACCATCAGCCTCGTCGGTGGTGCCATCTTTATGGTTTACTTAATAAAGGGGGTGTTTGGCGATGACGAACGTAAAGCAAAAGCGTAAAGGGATGGTGTCACAACCCGAAAGCCCGGATTGCCCGAAACTAACCACGTTTGAAGAAATAAAAAAAGCCGAACGCCGCAACCTGGTATTTGTCTCTAGTATCATCATCACGCTGCTGATACTGGGGATATTCTTATACATCTTCTCAAGAACCTATGCCAAGGCTTGGCGCTTAGGCGTACCAATGCGACCGGACGCGTTTAATAGCATTCTGCAAAGAAGCATTCCTGCTCTGGTTGCGATGGGCGGTTCGGCTTTCTTGATTGCGGTGGTCAGTTTGAGCTTTCAAACCATCGTCGACAGTAAAATCTTAACGCCGTCCATGATTGGCTTTGATTCGATTTTTATGGGAACGCAGACGTTACTTGTCTTCTTATTCGGAACGACCACGCAATTCTTCTTGAATCCGCACGTTAATTTCATTGTTTCTGCGGGTGTGATGGTCGTTGTTTCATTCTTTATGTACAGCGCGATTTTGCGGCGCAGCAAGAACAACATGATTTTTCTGTTGATGTTTGGTCTCGTTTTGTCCGGGGTGGTGAGTAGCGGGACGCGGTATTTGCAGACGATCATGTCGTTTTACGAGTTCACTCAAGTGCAGGCCTTAATCAACGTTAGTCTGAATAACGTGAACGAGACGCTCATTTACATGGTTGTGCCGCTCATGCTAATCTTATCGTTCTTTATGCTTTTTAGGCATCGCATTTATAACGTGTTGACGCTAGGTTCGCAGCAAGCGCGTGGATTGGGAGTCGACTATCAAAAAGAACTAAATTTCAACTTGATTCTGATTGCGATTGGGATGAGCTTATCGACAGCTTTGATCGGGTCGTTGACGTTCTTGGGGCTACTGGCGGTGAACTTTGCAAGGATGGTTTTGAAAACCCATCGTCACTTACCCCTGTTTATGATCTCGGGTCTTGTGGCCGTGATCACCCTCATTCTAGGAGAGGCGATCGTTGAACTCATCCAAGGTGCCGTCCCCGTTACCGTCGTGATCAATCTTGTCGGTTGCTCGTGGGTGTTTTACTACATTATCAAAGATAACAAAATTTAATTGGAGTAGGTGTCGCAGTATGATCGAAGTAAGAAACGTTAATCAATCTTATAGCAAACGTTCGTCGAAAAAAACGTTGACGGATGTGAGCATGGTCGTGAAAGAAAATGCCATTACGGCACTAGTGGGGGCCAACGGTGCCGGGAAATCGACGTTGCTTAGCGTGATGACCAATATTTTACCGGCTTTGTCGGGGGTGGTGCTACTTGACGGCAAAGACGTGCGTAAAATGAAAGCGAACGATTTATCAAAGCGTGTGGCCTTCTTGCGCCAGAGTCAGCAACTCAACGTGCGAATCACCGTGAACGACTTGGTTGAATACGGCCGGTTTCCTCATTGCGGCGGTCGGTTAAAAGACGAAGATCATCAGAAAGTTGAAGAAGCACTCAGCTACATGAATCTAACCGATCTGCGTCATCGCTACTTGGAGGAGTTATCCGGTGGCCAATGTCAGCGTGCCTTTATCGCGATGATTTTAGCCCAAGATACGCCGTACATTTTTCTGGATGAGCCGTTAAATAACCTGGATATTAAATACTCCGTGGAAATGATGAAAATCTTGACCCAGTTGGTTGAAGAGTTAAATAAAACGATTATTGTCGTGTTGCACGATATTAACTTTGCCGCGGCTTATGCCGATCACATTGTAGCGATGAAAGACGGGGAGATTTATTACGAAGGTCCGCCGCAAGACGCGATCACGCCAGAGGTTTTGAACCCGGTGTTTGACCATGATTTCCACATTTCAAACAGCGCTGGGCGACCGGTTTTTTTGTATTACGACGAGGACGATCCGAACTGCGAGGTTTGTGTGAGTTAATCGTTACCTGCTGGCAAAAAAAAGAAGGGCATCAATCGGTTACGCACGATGCCCTTCTTTTCTATATACTCGAAATAGACTTGGTTTCTTATGCAAAATTGCCACTGTGGGCAATGCGACTAGCCGCCGCTGCTGCCACCGCACCCACTAAATCATCAAGGAAGGTGTGGCAGACGTTGTTTGAATCGTCCTTAATGTCGATGTCTTTTAGCACACCCGGCTTCACCTTATCGATGTAACCAAAATTAGTAAACCCGATTGATCCGTACACGTTCACGATGGAAAAGGCTAAAATCTCATCGATCCCGTATAAGCTGTAATCTTTCGCAACCATGTCTTGCAGCGGGTAATCAAGCAGCCCTTTTTCGGCTAGTTCATCGAGCTGAATGCCAGTGAGGATGGCATTTTGCACCTCGCGCTTTTTCAAAACAGCCAAGACATTCTCAATGCAATCCTCCACGGTTAAATTGGTATAATATTTTTCCTGTAAAAAATAAGTCAGTTCACCGATTTGTTTCATCGTGACACCGCGATCTTCAATTTTTTTGATAACCAACTGATCTAACGCTTTTCTTTCGTCGCTTCGTAATTCCATTCTCATCAACTCCATTTGCTTATTTTGTATCTTTCACTATGATATGATACCGCAAAACTATTAATTAATTATAAAGGAAGTGAGAACCGTTTGCAAGTGCGGTTAAAATCAGCTATAATAGATGAAATTCCATACACAAAGGCATGCATGTCCTGTGGAAAACTTGTGCACAAATGAAAATTCTTACAAAAGCCTGTGGAATACTATAAGGATAAAATGGCGGTGACGAGTAATGAAACAGTTAGGAACACAAAAACTAGAAACAAAAAGGTTAATTTTGCGACCCTTTCTACTGGCCGATGCGGAAGCCATGTATCACAACTGGGCAAACGATGACGAAGTGACTAAGTACCTAATGTGGCCAACGCATGAAACGGTGGAAGTAAGTCGCGGTGTTCTAGAAGAATGGACAGCGGGTTATCGCAAAGCGGATTATTACCAATGGGCCATTACACTCAAAGCCGAGGATGATGCACCGATTGGCTCAATTAGCGTGGTGTCCCAAGATGATAAGGTTGAGATGGTTCATATTGGTTATTGCATCGGCAGAAAGTGGTGGCAACAGGGCATTATGCCAGAAGCACTCGCTGCTGTGATGCAATTCTTTTTCGAAGAAGTGGGCGTGAATCGCATTGAATCACGCTTTGATCCTAGGAATGTTGGCTCAGGAAAAGTCATGGAAAAATGCGGCATGACGTACGAAGGTACACTGAGAGCTGGCGACTGGAACAACCAAGGCATTTGTGACGCTGTCATGTATGCGATTTTAGCTAGTGATTACCTGGCTAATTAGTAAAAGGTCGCTGACTGACGGTTAAATCTCGCCCAAGGAGTCATACTAATGACTAAGAGGTGGATCGGGATGTTTAATGGCTTAGATGTTGAAGCGGTTTTTAGTTATTTTGAGACGTATGATGTTTATTTTTTATTTATTGTGATGTTTTTAGAGCACTTAAACGTTCCAGGATTGCCTGCAGGTATCATCATGCCAGCAGTCGGCTTTTTGGTTTCGCAAGGCAGTTTTACGTTTTGGTATACGATTTTCATTGCATCATTTGGTGGGTTACTTGGGAGTATTGCTTTATTCGGGATTGGTTATTACTTTGGGCATCGTGCGCTTGATTGGCTTTCGAGAAAAAGTAAGCGAATGAGAACAGCAACGGAGAAATTATCTCTTTACTTTGATCAACACGGGGATAGAAGCGTCTTTTTTACACGCTTGATCCCGGTTGTGCGAACGCTTATTTCGCTGGTTGCTGGGGTAACAAGGTTGAACATAAGGGATTTTATCCTTTATTCGGCGCTAGGGATCTTTATTTGGAACACCTTTTTGATTTCACTGGGGTATTTTTTCGGTTCCTGGATTTTGAACCTTTAATGATTGCTGTAACCTTTCGGCAACAACGCACATAAAAAATCGTGATCCCTGATGCAAGGAATCACGATTTTAACTTGGCTGTAAATCTTTTTGATAGCTTCTAATGGCGGTGACAAGGCTGAAGACGGCACCGAGCACCCAAAATATCGAGGCCCAAATGCGCGTTTTATCCGTGACCCAGGTATCAAAATCAATCATTTCTCCACATCCCTACACTTATACTGTTGTTATTAGTATATGGGATTTCGCCAATTAGGTCACTACCTAATTACTTTGTCGGAAATTAACAAAATCAAATGTGTTCGGCAAAGATGCTTTTGAACAGAGTTGTTATTCTAGGTAAGATTTATTTTTTGTCTATGATTTAACGATTTCGCTTAAAAAGTAGACGCTTTACTTCTTGCGCATCGTTGGGAATAGCAACACGTCGCGAATTGAGGCTGAATCGGTTAACAACATGATCAAGCGATCAATGCCAAGCCCCATGCCGCCGGCCGGTGGCATGCCGTATTCCAATGCTTCAATAAAATCAACGTCCATCTCGTTCGCTTCGTCGTTACCAAGCTCAGCTTCACGAAGTTGCGCTTCAAAGCGTTCCTTCTGATCAATCGGATCGTTGAGCTCCGTAAAGGCATTCGCATACTCACGACCATCAATAAACAGTTCAAAGCGATCGGTAAAGCGTCCGTCTTCCGCATTTTTCTTTGCTAATGGCGAAACCTCAACCGGGTGCCCGTAAATAAAGGTCGGCTGTACAATGGTCGGCTCAACAAACTCCTCAAAAAATTCGTTAATAATATGCCCAACACCTGTAAAATGCGACGGCACGGCAATCCCATGCGCTTTCGCAATCGCCTTCGCCGCGTCTAGTGTCATCTCAGCCGCAAAGTCAACCCCTTTGACTTCCTTGATCGCTTCAACCATATTTAAACGGCGCCACGGTGAACCCAAATCGATTTCTTTTTCCCCGTAAGTAATGACGGTTTTGCCCAGCACTTCCTGTGCAATGTGCGAAATCATGTTCTCGGTGATGTTCATCATCCCAGCCATGTCGCTGTAGGCTTCATACAACTCAATCGAAGTGAACTCCGGGTTGTGGCGGGTTGACAAACCTTCATTTCTAAAGATTCGGCCGATTTCGTAGACTTTCTCAAACCCTCCGACAAGGAGTCTTTTTAAATGTAATTCCGTTGCGATGCGCAAGTATAGCGGCATATCGAGGGAATTGTGGTGGGTATCGAAGGGACGTGCCGCAGCGCCACCTAAGGTGGTGTGTAAAATCGGTGTTTCAACCTCTAAGTAACCCAAGTTATCGAGATACCGGCGCATCGCAGAGATGATTTTTGTACGGATAACGAATGTGTCACGACTTTCTTCGTTCATGATCAGATCCACGTAGCGGCGACGATAACGTTCCTCAATGTCCGTCAAGCCGTGAAATTTTTCCGGCAGTGGACGCAGCGCTTTGACGAGTGGTGTGTATGTCGTTGCTTTGATTGACAATTCACCAACGTTCGTTTTAAACATCACCCCGGTAACGCCGATGATATCACCGATATCGGCTTTGTTAAACAGGGCGTAAGATGCTTCACCGATCGCATCTTGGCGCACGTAAATCTGGATCTGTCCGGATGCGTCTTGAATGTGCGAAAAGCCGGCCTTTCCTTTGCCGCGCTTTGTCATGATGCGCCCTGCAATGGTCACGGTTGTCGCAGCCTCTTTCTCGGCTAGTTCTTCTTTAGAAAACGCCCCGTATAAGGTTTCCAATTCAGCTGTTTTATGTGTACGCTCAAAAGCCTGCCCAAACGGATCCATCCCGGCATCAAACAGTTCTTGCATTTTTTCACGGCGTACTAATTCTTGTTCACTTAATCCTTCAGTAGACACTTAAATCTCTCCTTTGTGGTATGCGCTTGGCATCAGCTGTCGACTTCGCATAGAAGCTTATCTTTGATGCTAAAGGGGATACCTAAAACATAGTAGTACCATTATAACATGAAAATCGTATTTTGTTTAGAGTGAATTTTGTTCTAAAGGAGAAGAATTGTGTAAAAGTGAGCTTTGATACGCGTTGCTGGCTGTGCTTTAGGGTTGAAGAATGAAGAAAAAGGTAGAAAAGTGTAGCGATTTTTGATATAATAACGCTATAGAATGAGTGAGGGAGGTGTTTACGGATGGATTTATCAAGAGCGGTTATGAATGAATTGAGGATGGCCAATTTGCAGGGAGCGATCGTGACTGGCATCACGGTTTTAGCGAATGACACTCGCATTTCCTTTGTGATTGAGGGAATAGAAGTTCATTTTGTTGCGCGCAATGAGACCGTTTATTCGATTACGTCCGTCGTTCACCACGGGCAAGTGTTTGAGGATGCTGAGCTTTTAAATCAGTACGATGCCTGGGTGAGGTACATTGCTTCCGTTGTTTTTCCTATGATGAAAGCAAAAAAGCGCCAAAAAGAAAACAAAACGTTGCGCACAGAAGTAGCGAATAAATCGAACACGAGAGGATTGCTTCCTGATGAGCGTGCTGCGTTTAAAGAAGCGGAGAAAAGGGGTTCTTATCGGAGTTCTGCAATAAAGCATACGACGGAAACGGCTGGTAAGGCAGATGTGATCGCTCTGACACAAGCGACAGAGAAATTAAAAACAGAAATGGAAGACCGCATCAAAGAGGCGGAATCGCGAGGAAGAAAAGAAGGGTTTAAAGCAGCTAGAAGAAGGCATCTGCGAGAGATGAAAAATTTGAAAAGAAAGTATCATGCGTTGATCTTTTTGATTATTTTGGTGATAACCGTTGCCTTTGCTGTCTTTTGGTATTTGAATGGGTAAGGAAAGAAGAAAAGCTGTTTTTAATGTAATGGCTTTTTTTTAAATACAAAAAAAAACGCTGCTTTCGCAACGTTTCACGGTTGTCCACATGGACCTTCATTTTAAAATGGTGCGAGTAACAGGAGTTGAACCTGCACACCAAAGGTACTAGAGCCTAAATCTAGCGCGTCTGCCAATTCCGCCATACTCGCATAAGATGGTGTCCTGTAGAGGATTCGAACCTCTGACCCTCTGATTAAAAGTCAGATGCTCTACCAACTGAGCTAACAGGACTAACTAGGTAAATATTAAATTTTAAACACGCGTGGTGCATCTGACGGTCAGTTCCTGACCAATCGCTAGGCGCGATGATTCGGTTCGCAAGCTTCACCTCAGTCGTCGCAACTTCGCCTGCTCCTCGTGCTCTACCAACTGAGCTAACAGGACTAACTAGGTAAATATTAAATTTTAGCTGTCATAGTAAAATAACTTGGCAGTTACTATCGTGGTTAACAAATGGTGAAGGATGACGGGCTCGAACCGCCGACCTCTTGCAAGTCAGGCAAGCGCTCTCCCAGCTGAGCTAATCCTCCATACCAACAAGGTGCTTCGGTGATAATTAAATAAATGGTGACCCGTACGGGGTTCGAACCCGTGAATGCCTGCGTGAAAGGCAGGTGTGTTAACCGTTTCACCAACGGGCCAAATTTCAAGTACCGAAATATAATAACACAAATCCTCCTATAGGTCAATTCTTTTTTTAAAATGATTTGCGTTTTCATTTTATTTTTTTCATGAAAAAATGACCATGCGAGAGGGAGTATCTGAGCTCACCTTCACATGGTCATGAATACTTACTGCACTTCAATTTCTTCGACAACTAATTCTTCCGCTTCCTCAGTTAATGGGATGTGTTTCTTAACTGATTTAAGTTGGTTTTTTAGTTCATAAAATTTCTTCTCAACTTCTTCTTTCGGCTTATTCCAATCAAAATTTTTGATGTCTTCTTTGATTTCGACTAACTTCATTTGGATCGCGTCTTTTACTTCAGAAACTTCAATGTCTTTGATTTTCACTTTTAGCGAATCAACCTTTTCAAGCAAGTCCTCTTTTAATTCAGGTCCTTTTTTTGCAACAAAGATTGCTGCTCCAATGGCTGCAAGGGCTGCGAGTGCTGTAATAACGACTGTTTTCTTCTTCATACATGTTAGAAAATAAATGCGACATTTATTTTCCATTCACCTCCGTTTATTTGATATGGTTTGTTTATTATATCACATTTTTAACCGTTTATCCAATGTTTTTTTGTGAAAATTTGATAATACTTACAATTTTTATGTTAGATCAAGCGAAGCAGTGTTTAAATCAACAAATGAACGAGCTGTTCAATGAATTCTGCTCTTTTTTCAGTAAAATCAATGCCAACTTTGCTTAAGAGGTTTTCGGATTTCGGGGTAGGTGTTGATGTGATGAGCTTGCAAAAAGCTTCAAAAGGGTAGACTTCGTATCGCTCAATTTCTTTTCGAAGGGCGGTGAATTCAAAACAAGCCAAGATAAAATCGGCATAAGTGAAATTCCGATCTAGGGCTAAATATTCCGCCAGCTCTGGAATCAACTTTTCAAATAACGCACGCCTTCTAGAAACCAATGAACTTTTCAAAAAAGGAATCTCGGTCAATGCTTCTTCGGTGATCAAGAAGAGTTTCTCGGTCGTTAGGGTTGTGTCAACGTCTCTTAAATAATAGTAGCTGCCGGAAAGCCCGTTGATCGCACGCATCCCGTCGCAATAGCCGCGTTTGATGTTTTGCTTGGCGATGCCCGAATCGAAGGAGAGAAAATGACCGAATAGCGTTTCATCAGGTTCAATGAGCGTCACGTTTGCGCTTTTGTCGTAGCGCCTGAACACACCGAAGCCTTTTGTCCGAATGGCCAGAATTTCATCGTAGCCTTGATCGATGAGCATGTTAATCGGGCAGCTGTTGATCACACCCCCATCGACGAAGCGGTTTTCATCGACGTGGTGCGGCGCCAAAAAAGGCAGCTTGGCACTGGCGAGTAAATAATCAATGAGCTTACCATCCGGAATTTCATTCAAAAAAACCTCGTAAGGCTTTCGCTCACTCAAAGAAAAAGTCACCAAACCAAAATCAATGCCCGAGGCTCTGATCTTCGCTTCGTCAATATAGGAATCTAGAAAATGCCTGATTTTTGAATGATCGACCCCTCGGTCAATGATTAACTTTTTTAGCGCTGTTGTTATATTTCCTGGGAAATTACTGTCGAGCTTTAGTGCATCAAGCAATTCCTGGTCAAACAGATGATCCATGCTAATGGTCTCCCACACCGACATGGCGGTATCAAATTCTCCCATCGCCATCATCGCTGCATTGATCGCCCCAATCGAAGTCCCGACAACACCATGGAATTCATAACCCGCTTCCATGTACGCTTTGCAAACCCCCATGTGATAAGACCCTCGCGCACCGCCCCCCTCTAATGCAATGCCACGCTTAAGTCTAACTTCTGACATTTCCAACACCTCCTAGTATAATAAAGTCAATTGCGAAACAGTTGTAGACTGCACCTTTTTGCTTGCATAGAAACCATTGAGGTGCAGAGTTGCACCCTTTTGCTGTATAGAAGTGCATTAAGGTGCACACCTGCACCCTTTCATTTAGATTTGATGCATTAAGGTGCAATTCACTAGCTTTACCACTAATTAAATTTCGCAATTGCCTATAATAAAATCAATAGATGCCTACGCGTTAACCTAACGGGATTTTCCCTTCTGTATCGAATTCTTTGCAATAGTCCGTGCCCCAATGGTACATCGCTTCCAGAACCGGGATTAAACTTTGGCCGCGCTCCGTCAGTGAATACTCGACCCGTGGCGGCACTTCAGGATAGATTTTGCGATGTACTAAGTGGTCGTCTTCTAAATCACGCAACTGTTTCGTTAAAATTTTTTGCGTGACACCTGCTACCGATTCTTTCAATTCGTTGAATCGTTTTGTGCCTTCTTTTCCTAATCGCCATAAAATCAACATTTTCCATTTCCCACCGATTAAGGCGAGCGTTAATTCTTTTCGGCAATGAAAATCTTTATCTAATGTTCTTGCCATGCTCTTAAGTCTCCTATTTTGTCTCAAACCAGCTCTGACCGCTGCTAATATCAGCACGCAACGGCACTGATAATTTCGTGGCATTTTCCATGGCTGTTTTGATCATCTTTTTCATCGTTTCCACTTCGTCTTTCGGCACATCGAACAAGAGTTCATCGTGCACTTGTAAAACCATTTTCGATTTGACTCCTTGTGCTTTCATTAATTTATCCACTTCAATCATGGCGACTTTAATAATGTCCGCCGCTGATCCTTGGATCGGCGCGTTGATCGCGGTGCGCTCGGCCATCGACCTGACCATGAAATTCTTATGCGTGATCTCAGGTACATAGCGCCTGCGCAAGAACAGCGTCTCGACGTAACCGGTCACTTTGGCTTCTTTAATGGTATGCGCCATGTAGTCTTTAATACCACCATACGTTTCTAAATAATTTTCAATGTAGCGTTTCGCCTCAGCAGGGGAAATGTTCAGATTTTCTGACAACCCGAACGCCGACATCCCATAGACGATACCAAAGTTGATCGCTTTGGCTGCTCGACGGTCGTCTTCGGTGACAGCGTTAATATCTAGCCCGAACACTTCGGCGGCGGTTTTGGCATGAATGTCCTCGTCGTTATTGAAGGCTTCGATCAAACTTTCCGTTTGGCAAACGTGCGCGAGGATGCGCAGTTCGATCTGTGAATAATCCGCTCCGATTAAGACGTTATCACTTGATTCTGGCACGAAAGCCTTGCGGATTAAGCGCCCTTCTTCCAAGCGAATCGGAATGTTTTGGACGTTTGGTTCCGTGGACGACAGACGACCGGTTTGCGTCAGTGCTTGATTAAAAATCGTGTGGACTTTTCCGTTGTCAAATCGGACTTTCTGCAGGCCTTCGATGTAGGTTGAATCAAGTTTTGTTAACGTGCGGTATGCGAGAATCTTTTCGATGATCGGGTGTTCGTGCTTCAATTTCTCTAACACATCGGCACTCGTCGAATACGAACCGGTCTTGGTTTTCTTCCCTGGCAGGCCGATGTCTTCAAATAGCACTACCCCTAGCTGCTTCGGACTGCCGATATTAAAGGTCGTGTCTGCTAATTCATAAATGTCAGCCGCCAACTTTTCGATGCGCGCGTTCAAATCCACGCCCATCGCCTTTAGCACCTCCGCATCCACCGCAATGCCGTTAAACTCCATCTCAGCGAGAATGAATGTGAGCGGCAGCTCGATTTCTTGGTATAAAATCCACTGATCAGCCTCTTTTAATGCGTGGGAAAGTTCTTGTGTCAACCCGTGAATCCCGGCTACTATGCTTAAACAATGGTTCGCCATGACCGTGATTTCCGGGACTGCCCGTTTTGCACCTTTGCCGTAGACTTGCTCGTTATACTGGATGCCGTCGGTCCCGTAATGAAGGGCGACTTTTGCGAATTCAGGATCGGCGGTTGTGGGGTTTAAGACGTAGGCTTTGAGGAGTAAGTCGCCCGCGACACCTGCCAGTTCTAGCCCGGCCCACTTTAATGCTACGACAGCCCGCTTCGCATCGAACATCTCTTTCTTAATGGCAGGTGACGCTAAGAAAGACGCGAACGGGTCCGACTGCTTTGCGATCTCAAAGGGAACGTAATAAGCGTCTTTCTTATTCATTACTGCGAAGCCGATCACCGTCCCGCGATGGTAATTCGCTTCGAATATTTCGACGTGCAAGGCACAATCGGTGAAATCTTTTCCGTTCAATACCGCGACATCGGTCACAACCTCCACCTCAACCGGTGGGACAGGCTCTGCCGTAGAGGTTGTCACGGCAAGGTTTTTCAAAAATGAATTGAACTCCATCTCGGTGAAAAGGTCCTTTAGCCCCTCCAGATCAGGGTCCGCCGGCACCAGCGTCGCGATACTTGGCAAATCGGTCATCTTCGTATCCAGCGTCGCCATCTCCTTACAAAGTAGCGCCAGTTCCTTGTTATTCTCCACGTTTTCTTTCTGCTTCCCCTTCAGCTCATCCGTGCGCGCAAGCAGCTCCTCAAGTGAGCCAAATTGCTTAATCAACTTAATCGCCGTCTTTTCACCAATCCCCGGCACACCTGGCAAATTATCCGACGAATCGCCCATCAGCCCCTTCAAATCCGGAATGAGGTCCGGCGTGGTCTCGTACTTTTCCCTAATCGCATCCGGCGTAAAACTGTGCAGCTCCGTCACACCTTTCACTGTAAAATGCACCGTCACACAATCGTTCACCAACTGCAGCAAATCCTTGTCGCCGCTAATCACGTCAATCGTTTCAAACTTCTCATCACAGCCAATTTGTGCCATCGACCCAATAATATCATCGGCTTCATAATTTGTAACCTCATGGCGATGAATCCCCATCAAATCCAAGTACTGTTTAATATAAGGAATCTGGGCCTTAAACTCATCCGGCGTCGCCGCGCGCCCGTCTTTGTAACTGTCAAGCAAGTCATGACGAAACGTTTTTCTCCCCGCATCAAACGCGACTAGCACGTGCGTATAATCAAAGTCCTTTTGAATCTTATTCATCATATTGATAAAGCCGTGCAACGCATTCGTGACAAACCCCGCTTTCGTCTGCATCAAGCGTCCGCTATAAGCCGTTGAAAAATAAGCCCGATACATGATGCTGTTCCCGTCGATTAATAGTAATTTACTCATCGTTATCCCTCGTTTCATAACACGCTGAAATTGAGCGTGAATTCCTTTAGATTAGTATACCACAATCGTGAAAGTTATGATACATTAGTCAGGGTTCAATAAAACTTTAGTCAGGGTGAATGGTCACTTTCTGTGGAGTGGTGCATGGTTAAGCATTGACCACACCCATTCTATAAAATCCATTCGCCGTACAACTTATCATTGATAATATCAACTTTCGCACGATTTTTTTAAAAAAGTTGACATTATTAATGCGATCAGACCGATTAGCAGTTACATTGGCTTTAAATTTGTAAGAAGTCGTTGATAAAACAAGAAAAAGCTAGATGTAAAAATGATCGAAGTGGCACAGCATACTATTGTCGATTTAGGCATTGGTCACATTAATAAAGATTTAACGCGCATTTACCATTCAAGTAGATAGGGAGACTCGCATCGCTATCTTATCAAACAAGCTTGATGATGCTCAAACCCATAAGTTAGCACGTGAGATTCGTGAGAAAATTGCGGCTGAACCTAATTACCCAATTAACATTAAAATCACTGTTATTAGAGAAATACGAGTTGTTGAAATAGCAAAGCAGCCATACGATTGTTTGATATTTTATTGTAATAAAACGCACAAAAATATTTAAAAGTTGTAAATTGTTTTTTTATTGCAAAAATACTTGATTTTTGATGGTTAGTATGATATACTTACTATATAACTAACGGAGCTTCTGCAATAAAGTAGAACTCCTAAAAAAGAGAGGTTTCATTATGAAACGATTAAAGAAAATGGTTTTAGGATTCATTGTAGCAACCATGTTGTTTGCAGGTGGTCTTTGGGTTACGAATATCGTAGAAGCAGCATCAGCTCCAGTGCCACAGCCAAGAGCAGTATTTGTATCATTGCCTCTTTACAGGCCAAGAGTAGGAGGGGCCCCTTTTTCAAATACAATTGGGGGTGCAAATCGCGGAACTATCCCAACAGGCACAGATTTAGCTAGAATTGGAACAAGCGGTAGCTACAGGCAAGTCAGAAGAGTTAGAGCTGGTGACAATGTATGGGTCAGGCATTATCATATAGTAGCTATGGGGTGGAATATAGAAATTATTTGGTAATAGGAACGTATGATTCTAAATCTGTGGAAAGAAAGTTGAGTAAACTTTCTTTTTTGGTATTCACTTAAAAGTAAGCGGTAGAATGATGTTTTAGGAGGATGTTATGAAATATACAAAGCGAGCACTTAAAAGTATTTCGAGACGGCTAAGAGAGACACTGCTCCTATTTGCTTTAGTCTTTACCTTAGTCATGATCGTTTCGGGAACAATTTCTATTCGAAGAGCTATACAAAGTACAGAAGCTAATCTAGTTAATCAATTACCGGTTGTGACAACAACTTTTTGGGATTGGGACGAAGCGCCTTTTGGTATGTCAGAATTAGATTATCAGTTGACCGCGGAAGTGATTAGAGAGGTGGGTGCACTTTCATATGTAGAATCTTATGATTTTTCAATGTGGGTTCGATTGTACAGCAGAGATTTATCAGCATACGCTGATAAAACTCCGCCAGAAGAATGGGGGATTCTCCCAGAAGAAAGGTTTTTTGTTGCTAGTTTATCTCAGCTTTTTAATGCCTATGGGTTAGAGGTTTTCATCGTAGAGGGTGTTAATAATACTATACCTATTATTTTTCAAGAAGATATCCTTGGCCTAATTGGTGGTCGAACATTCACTGAACAGGAAATTGAGCAAGGAGGTCACGTTGTATTAATTTCGGATCGCTTTGCAGAGTATAACGATTTAACAGTGGGTTCGACTTTTATTTTAGAATCAATGCTGTTTGATGAATTTGGTGCAAATTTATACATGCGAACAGTTGATGAAATAATAGATAACTTATATGCTTCTAAGGAATTTGAGGTAGAGGTTATTGGCATTTTTGAGATTAATACTCAAATCAACCCCATGAGTGATCAAGCTGATTGGCAAAGATATCAATGGACGAACTACATGTTAAATCAAATTTTTGCTCCATTAGTTTTCACAGAATCTGCACATGACTTTATTGCAGATGCCCAAGAAGAGTTCTTTTCTGAGGAAAGCTGGCCTATTATTCAACATTTTGAACCAGATTTTATTTTGCATGATCCACGCGATTTGCAATCTTTTGCAACTAGTGCAAATCAAATTCTTCCAGGAATGTGGTCGATTGAGGATTTATCAGGTAGCTTTGATGGATTTATTTTAACAATGGAAACTATGACTTGGATTGCAGATCAAATTCTTATTGTCGGAATTGGCGCAACAATTGTCATTTTAGGGTTGATGATTACATTATTTTTGCGAAATAGACGTCATGAGATCGGAACTTATCTAGCTTTGGGCGAAAGGAAGTCAAGAGTAATTGCACAATTTCTAATAGAGTTTTTAACTATATCAATAATAGCAATCACTTTTGCTGTTGGAGCTGGGAATATAATGGCAAATACTTTTTCTCGCATGATGATCGAAAATCATTTAGTTGCACACACTTACAATGCTATGCAAGAAGCAGGATCAGGAATTGCATTGAGCCTTGCTTGGCATAATCCCAGCGTTCAGGATTTACTGGAAATGTATGATACATCTTTAACTGTTGGAACAATTGCAATTTTGTATGCTGTAGGAACAGTAGTTATCTTGATTTCCACGATTATCCCTGTTATTTACATTACTCGTCTCAATCCAAAGGAGATTTTAATGGAATTTTGAAAAAGTATGGGAGAAATTCTAGTATATTATAATTCGAGCGTCGAAAAAGCTGAACAAGGGTTTTGCGGTTATTGTAGGGTGAAAAACCGTAAATTAGCAATTATAATATATTAGATTTTGTGTTGTGCTCCTTAATGTGTGGTAAGATATATGTATAATAAAAGGTTTCAGAATATGAAACGAATATTTATATCAGCTTTAGCGATTTTTGGAGTGCTTGCAATGGTGCTGAGTCCAATGCAGGTAGAGGCAACAGATTATATTGAGATTGCGCCACTGTGTATAATTAATGATGGAAGCTTATCAAATTGCATTAACAGTATCAGAAGCTACAATTTTTGTGGGTGTAAGTGCAGTAACTATTTTATTCTCGGCCTCCGCACCAATCCTTCATATTTTGAAAATGAACCCGAAAGATATTTTAATGAAAGGCAATATTGGATGATTTTTACTAATCAACTTTCTACTACGAATTTTAGCACATCATCATTCAACCGTTCAAAATGTTTATTTATAGATTAATCTTCGCATAACTAATACCATAATCGCGAAAGTTATGTTACAATATAAGCACTATGAAAAAATTACTTACACTGACTGCCGCACTTGGCATTTTAGCGATTGGCTTTTATTTTTATTTTATTAACGTGGGACGAATCCGACCGAATGAGAACGAAACGTTCGTTATCTCTTCGGAAATTCCTCCTGCTTTTAACGGTGTTCGGATTGTTCATATTAGTGATTTGCTTATCCGCAACGAGGCGAGTCTCGCATTGCTTGAAAATGTGGTTGCCGCCATCAATGAACTGGATCCTGATCTTGTTGCTTTTACGGGGAATTTATTTTTACCAGAGGGATTAATGTTTGAGGAACAAGTGATCGAGCTGTTATCCGGCATTGAGGCGAACTTGAGTCAGTTGGCTGTGTTTGGTTATCACGATGTGATCAGTGCGTCACATCAAGAGCGAACAAACGATGTGTTAGCAGCGGCTGGCTTTTTAGTGCTGAATAATGAATCGATTGAGATTTTTAATCAGGCGCCACAAGGGATTCAAGTAATGGGTGTCGCACCGACACTGACCCGTGATTCACTGTTTGCGTTTCTAGATGGGCACGTACGAGAAGACCGATTTAATTTGTTGTTGATGAGCGTGCCAACTTTTTCAGCGGTCAGTGTGGAACAGCCCGTCCATTTGCAATTATCAGGGCATTGTTTAGGGGAGCGAGACACCGCTGATCTTAGGCAACCGTGTGCGCAATTTTACAACGGCATTTATCAATTTGCTGATGCATTGACCGTCAATGTGTCTGCGGGTGCTGCGCGATTTACCACTACGTTTGGCATGACGCAACGTCCGAGCATTGATTCTTTTTTGCTCATTCGTGAATAAGCCCCATAAACGTTTCACCTAATAGGTTTCATCATCATAAACTAATAGGGCAAAGTAAATATTAGGGAGGCAATGCATGATGATGAATCAAGTTCCGAATTTAAATCACTATCCGATAAACCCGCAAGATGAACGCTTTGGTTTTTTACCGTTTGTCGGTGGTTTAGCGGTGGGGGCATTAGCTGGCGGGTTTGGTGGGCCGCGACCGTGTGGGCCAATGTGTGGACCGATGTACGGGCCGCCGATGCCAATGCCGATGCAACCGCAAGTTATGCCAATTATACAACCCATGCCGATTCAGCAGCCCATTTTCATTGGACAGCCGCAGTTTCAGCAGATGGCACCCATGCCAATGCAAGGGCCAATTTTAGAATCAAACAAATATTTCATCAGATAATGAGCCTAAGGGCTCGTTTTTTGTGATAAATTCTAGTATAATAGAAACACTAATAGTTAAGGCAAATACTAATTGAGAATTAGTATAAGACAATTGCAAAAAAACGGAATTTGTGATACTCTTAAAGGCAGACATCCAAGAACGACTCAAAGCTATGAGTTTTGCAATTTTTTAACAGTAGAATTAGAAAGAGGTGTTTTTAAATGGCGATGGATGAAGAAACGCTAGCAAAATACGAAGCGTGGAAGAGAAAGAAAATTTTAAAGAGCGTTTCAAAACTAGCTCTTTTGTCTTTCATTGTGATTGGCGTTTTAGTGCTTGCTTTAGGTGGGTCAGCAGATGAAAGTGAAGTGCCTGTCAATGGAAAGGTAGATGGCAATGATCAGCGTGATGCTGAGACGAACACTGAGGATGAATACGAAGACGATGGTAGCACGACGATTAGCATTCAATTTGCTGGTGATGTGTTTTTACATGAGCAACCGATAGCCGTGGCGCGAACGGGTAATAACACGTATGACTTTAGGCTGTTTGTCACCCACATCGCCCCGTTTATTGACGGGGATTTAGCGATTGCCAATATGGAAACACCGGTCGATGCTTGGGGTGGGAATCAAGGTGTTTTAGGATTTCCACTTTTTAATGCCCCTTTTGAAATTTTAGAGGCGTTGCAGTACGCTGGATTTAATCACCTCATTAGTGCAAACAATCATGCATTCGATATGGGATTTGAAGGACTGATTAATACGGTCAATAATTTTGAACGAGCGGGGATTAGCCATACAGGTATGAACCGGTCGTGGGATGATTACAACACACCAACGATTATTGATGTGAACGGGATTCAAGTGGGAATTCTTGCTTATTCGGAACATTTTAATGGCGAGGAATGGCGCATACCAGAAGCATCTCGTGCTTATGCGGTTCGCCAGTTTAACTCAGCTAATTTGAATGACATTCCTCGCATTACCGGAGACATGGATACTTTGCGCGCCGCTGGTGCTGAGGTGGTTATTGTGGCGCTACATTGGGGATATGAATACGGCGATCACCCGTTACCCTCGCAGGAGGCGTTTGCCCACGCGTTAACGGCAGCCGGTGCGGATGTGATTATGGGGAAACATTCTCATACGGTGCATCCCATTGAATGGCACGAGCGAGAAGACGGGTCTCGTGCGCTTGTGATGTACTCATTAGGCAACTTTGTTGCGGATCAGACCCGGTTATTTCGATATGCCACGACACCAGCGGAAGTGTTGTATCTCGGCTGGAATGTTGATGGCAGCACTAACTTTGCTGGACGGACGCAATTTGGTATGCTGGTTACACTAGCAGTTACAAGAGCCGAAGATGGTACCATTACGTTAGGCACCGTAGATGTATTGCCAACGCTTTGTTTAAGAGACTTCACGGGTCAAACACTCGGTGCGGCAAATGATGTGACTGTGATGCCATTGATTAACGGTGAACTCCCAGATTTCGTCACGGATGAGGCGTTGCGTCACTGGGGGCAAGTGGCTTATGAGCATGTCACAAGCATTGTAGGCGAAGCGTTTATCAACGTCATGCGCGAATAAATTGTCTTTTTGTGCACGTTGTAGTATAATAATAGTCATATTTAGGCTAAGCCAGAGGAGTAACGGGATGATGCTGAAAAAAACTTTGACCACGCTTGTGGCATTGACGGCGACTTTATTACTAGTTGCATGCGGAACTAACGGTGATTATGAAGAAGATGTGATTGATTTAGGCGCATTTTTAGAAGAGAACCGAGAACGTTTGATTGATCAAATTGCACCAGATGGCGAAGAGGTTGACATCGCATTAAGCGAAGATGCGAATAAATTTGTTTTTACGATTGTGTTGGATACGATTGAGTTGACGGATGAAAATCGAACGGCTTATTCCATGGCATTCACTTCGAGTTTTGTGCACATGGAACCGTTGTTTGTGGGGCTCGCAGAAGAGATTAGGGAGGCGGTTGAGCGAGACTATTTTGCGCTACGGGTTATTTTTGTGGACGTTAACCGCGAGGAGATCGCTAGTCAAATTTTTAGCACACTGTTGCCTAGCCCGTTAGAGGCGTTAGAAGCAGTGACTGTGCCTGAGGAAACGGAAATAGGAACAGAAGCAGAGGCACCGACGGATGATGATGATGAATAAGAAGGAAAATAATACTAAAAAGGCTGCTTCACTAACGATTCATAGTGAAGCAGCCTTTTTAATTAATTCTCATCAACAGGTAACTCTTTAAACGAGAGTTCGCCTGTTTCGTAAGTGATGGTGTCGTGGCTAAACTCAATCAGCCACTCGATGAACGATTCCGTGTTTTGGACATCGACTAGGGCTTCTAGTTTGACGCGGTCGCTATACTCGATTTGTCCCACCGCGTAGCCTTGCTGCTTAATTTTACTTTGTAGTGTATCAAGTAGTGCGTAATCGCAGGTTAACCAAACGGAACGCATTTTAACGCGCTTCACAAGGCCGACTGCTTTTAGCCCTTCACTGACTGCGCTACCGTATGCGCGGATGAGCCCGCCGGCTCCGAGTTTGACACCACCAAAATAGCGGGTAACGATGACTAAGCAGTTTTTGATGCCTTGGCGTTGCAAGACTTCAAGCATAGGCGCTCCGGCTGTTCCACTAGGTTCGCCATCGTCGGCAGCCCGTCCGAATTCGTTGTTTTCGCCAATCAAATAAGCCACGCAATTGTGATTCGCTCGGTCGTGTAGCTCTCGGATTTCATTGATGTACGCGGTCGCCTCTTCAACCGTGTGCACGCGGTAAACGTGACAAATGAAGCGGGATCTGTCGATAATGATTTCATGCGAGCCGTTTCGAGCCGGTATTAAATAGCTAGACATAAACGCACCTACCTTATACTTAATCCCTGTTAGAAATCGCTTTAAGATTTCTAACAGGGATTAGTGTGATTTTAATAACAGATTAATCACGAGGCTCGCGAACGAGTGGCCCAGCTGCTAATGCCCTGGTTGCCAAAGACACAAACGTCTCCACTTCGATGTCAACGTTTGGAATGTCTGTTGAAAACCCGTCCTCATCAAACGAGAAGAGCGTTGGGTCTTGTCTAGCAATGAGCGCTTGTTCAACAAAACGGACTTGCGTGACCCATTCCGTGATTTCCTCGTTTGCAATCGTTGTCGGGTCGTACTTCAAAAAACCTTCGTCGTTAACGGCGTTCCAATGTACGGAGATAATGTTACCGTGTTGAATAAACAGGTTCACAAAGTGGCGATAGCCCTCGTTAGTATCGCCGATGCCTTGATACCACCCGTCAATGTAGTCGCCGATTTCAATCGGACCAGCGTTAATGGCCATCTCTGCTAAATCTGCAAAGTTAGCGGTAGGAAAGCTCACCACGTCATCGGCATAAGCCGCTCGGAGGATCGAAACAATTTCAGATCGCTCTAACCCGATCAGAACTAGTTGTAAATCATTAGCTTCTTCATAAAATTTGTTTGGGTACTCGTCGTCTTCATCGTAAAACGCCAGCAACGCCAGATCGCGACGCGTCGCCATGACAGTTTGCGAAATACCATTCAACTCAACGTTCGTGACGATGTCCTCAGCGTTGATTTCAATGGAAATAAAATCAAACCACCCCTCATCACTAACCTCTGTGCTCATCGCAAAGTAAACGTCCGTTGGCACGGATGTGTCTATTTCCGGTACGTCATTGTTATTGTTACAACCAGCCAGTGCTAAAAGTGCTAAAACAAATATAGTTAATTTAACCATATAAAATCCCTCCATCTTTTTATACCGTAGCCCATTATACCACATCTTTGCGGATTTGAAAAACTACGCGAGTAAAATCAAACGTACGAGGGATTACAGCGGACTGCGGTGGCTTTGTTGAGTGGCAATCTTATTTCTTTCGTGGGCGACTTCCAAGTTAAATCTCATACCATTCTATTGATATAAAAAGTTAATATTTGATATTTTTAATAAATAAAGTTTGACTTTACGGAACATAAGTGATATGATGCAAATATCGACATAGTTGTTTATTTACTGGCAGTGAATTGAATAGTATACGAATTAGTGACTAGAAAGTGAATTTTAAAATATGAATGAGGCACTGAAGTTAATGCCTAATCTTTAGCTTTACCAATATGCTTTGGGTGTTTTCGAAATTTTCCTTAGGGCTGAGTCGTTATCTTGTAGCGCGTTTATCAAGGAAAAATGATGAGTCTTTTTGAAGTCATAATATAAACTATAAAGCGCAAAAACGTGCGCATAAAGGAGATTTAATCTTACTTATGAAAAAGTTAAAAATTTTTTTAATAACCATGTTTACCATTGCCTTAATGCTAAATCCGAATATCATTTATGCAACTGATGGAACACTTGAGTGGACATCATCTCTACAAAACGATAGTATGGGGCTGAAAATTAATGAATGCTCTGAATATTTAAACCATTTGATGATCGAAGAAATGGGTTATGAATTTTTTTATAATCATATGAAAGCTTTGGACACGATCAATTTTTTGTATGAATTACTTCCTACTAATCGCTTAGGTGAAACCATGTATCCAGAAAACTTTGGTGGTATGTACATTGATGAGGATGGACATCTTGTATTTCTATTACTTGACAATATAGACAATGACATCACTTTATCAAGATTAAGTAATAATGTAATTGAGAAACCTGCTGATTTTTCTTACAACGAAATCATGCTGACACATGGATACCTAAGCTATTTATTTGAATATCACTATGAAAATCCAGTAATTGAAAATATCGGTGCTCTATGGACAGACATTGTAAATAATCGTGTTGTGATAGAACTTTTCGAATATAACACTGAAATGATTCATATTTTCAAAAACGAAATTTTAGATGTTGAACTACTCTATTTTACACCATTCGAAAAGGATATCACTGCCCTAGAGTTTCATAATGATGTAGAAGGCAAAACACTTGATAGCAGAGTAGAATCTGCAACTTTTTCGCCATTAAATACCATAACAATTACGCCAGGAGATACTATTCGGATGGGAAGCCCGAATGGAGGAACGTGTTCAGTCGGCTTTCGAGTCGCAGGTGGTTTCATGACAGCTGCTCATTGTGGAAATATTGGAACGAGAATATATAATAGTCGTGGTAGTTTTATTGGAACAATGCGTGGCAGAACAGCAAACATAGATGCTGGTTGGGTGAGTATTAACTCAAATGTTTCTGTTTCTGGAACTATTTCTTCTACTACTCATATAAGCCCCCAAGTTATTGCACCTGTTGTTGGAAGGTTTGTGACTTCAAGGGGAGCTATTAACGGTAGTCGCGGTGGAACAATTGACCGCGTTAATGTAGATTTTACCTTTAGTCAACCAACGAACGGAATAAGTAGAGTAATAGGTACAACAAGAGCTAATTTTAGATCTGACGGTGGCGATAGTGGTGGAATCGTAATTTCACATATTAGCGGGCAGTCTCATGGTGTTCAAGGAATTTCTATTGCACGCAGTGGAACTACAGTATCTTTTTACACACCAGCGAATCGGATTACCGCATGGAGACCGCAATAGTGTTAGGATATGAATCAAAACTAAGATTTAGCTACTTAGGCATTTTAACCACTCTATTTCTGTTGTTAGGTTGCTCTGTAAATTCTGAGATTAACTGTGAAGAATATTACGATGCTCAACGCGAGATTAAAACGTATTGCTTGGAAATTGTTGCTATTTTAGATGAACCACTAGATATTATTACCCACGGGGATTGGATAGTGTATGCTTGTCGGCTAGATGAAGAATGTCAAGGTTTAATCCAAACGGAAGGTCACGGGTATGGTATAGATGCTAGCATAGGAATTGATATGGATAATTTAGCAGATATAGGAATATACGAAGGTGCCATCGTTTTTATCATCGAAGATGCTACAGTCATACATCCATTACTTAGACCAGGTCCAATCACAATCATTAATTGGCAATTAGTGGATAATTCTTCCATAAGAGAATGAGTTAGCGATGTTTTCTTGTGAAATATAGGTAATATAGCAAAAACCGGGAGTATTTTCCCCGATTTTTGCTATACTATTAAATATGTCTAGTACAAAAATAGCTACGTCTAGTGATATCAAAACCATCAACTAATTTTACTGGATAAAATCAAACGTGCGAGGGATTTTAAGTGAATTAATCGCCAAAATAAACCGTGTGGAACATTGGGATACTGGTCGGTGCTGGTACTAGACCGTGAACGTTAGTTCTCGTTGCCATCATGACAGATCCCGATGCTAAGAAGACCATCGGTGCTTCTTCGTTAATGATTTCCTGCACTTCAAAGTAGGCAGCCATACGGACGTCTTCATCAAAAGAGTTTCTTGCTAAGTCTAACAGTTCATCCACGCGGTCATTCGCAAAGAAGGTACGGTTTCCTGGAGCACCGTGGTTAGAAGAATGGAATAAAGGGAATAACCCGTAATCACCGTCTCCGGTAACGGTTGTCCAAGCTAGGACAAAGAGGTCGAAATTGCCATTGGCTGTTTCTTCTAAGAAGATCGGGTTTTCATATTGCGTAATGTGCAAAGTAACGCCGACGTATGCCAAGTTAGCTTGTGCTGCCTGTGCCCATTCGAGGCGATCACCAAATTCGTTCGTCACCAACGTTAAAACAAGCGGGTTTTCTTCGTCATAGCCGGCTTCTGCTAGTAATTCACGCGCTAATGCTGGGTTAAAATCAAAGCCGTCCAAGTGAGGGTTATAACCGAAAATCTCAGGCGTTAATGGCCCGTTTAAAGGTGTGCCTTGGCTGTACAGGAGAACTTCGTGAATTTCTTCGGTGTTGATCGCATAATTGATGGCACGACGAACGCGAACATCCGGTACGTTATTTACGTTCATGCCGATGTAGAACGTTTGAAAGTTATCGCGGGTGACTAACTGCAGCTGATCGTTCGCAACGATAGCCGGAATGTTTGTACGACTAAGGATGGCAATGTCAATCTCACCCGTTTCCAGGGCAATCATACGTGAATTCGCCTCGACAAACGTTCTAATTAATAAACGATCAACCGCAACGGCTCCACCGTGGTAATCTTCAAAGGCTTCAAACTCAATCGAATCGCCGTGCACACGATCGACCATCATAAACGCACCGGTTCCCACGATGTCATTTTCAAAATCAACACCGGCTTCATAAGCGGCTTGACTTAATACTGAGGCAGCAGGGTGAGTCAACGTTTCCACAAGCGGTGCAAAATGTTGATGCGTCCCAATGCGCACGGTGTAACGATCGATCACTTCCACGTTATCCGGATCAAAGACCCCCATGATGGCAACAACAGCCGGTGAATTTGCGCCACGCTCAATCGAAAAGGCCACATCGTACGCGGTCATTTCTTCGCCGTTATGAAACAGCACACCCTCACGCAAATGGAAAACATACGAATAATCGTCTGCACGCTCCCACGAAGTTGCCAGTACTGGCACTAATTCACCGTCCGCATCGATCCGAACTAGCGTATCATAAGCTTGCGCAAAGACTTGCACGTTTGTCATGTTCAACGACATGTGCGGATCAAGATTAAAGGCATCGCCTTCAAAACCAACAATTAGCGTCACCGGCCCGTTTTCGCCGTCTCGATACCCATTCCCATTTCTCGTGTTAGCAGCTGTTTCGCCACACCCTGACAATACTAACGTCATCATTAAAATAATCGCCATCACCACACCCGTTTTCGTTTGTTTCATCATTCTTGTCTCGTTAACGCTCATCATATAAACTGCCTCCTTCTACTCATCGGGAAATTTTAGATACAAAAAAAGCGCCAGCTGAACCGTTTTGCTTGGTTCAACTAGCGCTCGTCTTTCATCTACCCGTTAACTTAATTAGCTTTAGAGGTTGACGAAAAGTCAGTGCTGGTGAACCAAGCGCTGATAATGACGATAATAATAATAATGACATTAAACGTAACGTTGACTAAGTTCATAATCCGGCACATCCTTTCGTTTTTTCTATTGCTCAAATAAGTATTGTGGAGTATCTTAGCAGAATAGAATGCTTGTGTCAATACTTTTATGAAAATTTTTTCATTTTTGTTTTACAACGCTAACTCATAGATGGCCTTTGCATCTTCAGCGGTAATTTTGACAAACCCACCGATTGCATCACGGTGTAGGAGCAGGTTCTTCACGAGCCCTTCTATATTATCAGTGGGTAAGTCGGCATCGCTAAAGCGGATCGGCATCCCGATATCTAAGTAAAATTGCTCCAAAGCGGCAATCCCTGCTAGGGCCGTTTCTTCCAAATCGTTCGTGTTGATCTCAATATCGAAGACACGGTTGGCGAACTTAGCAAAGAACGCAATGTCATTTTTATAGACGTGCTTCATCCATGCCGGAATAACGATACACAGACCAGCCCCGTGTGCGATGTCGTAAAACGCACTAATCTCATGCTCAATCTCATGACTTGACCAATCACCACCGCGGCCTAAACCGAGCCAACCGTTGTGCGCGACCATACCGGCTAACATTAATTCCGCCCGTAAGTCGTAGTTGTTCGGGTCTTTAAAGATTTTGCGTCCGAGCTCAACCGTTGATTTCATCGCCGCTTCGCACAAACGCCCTGAATAAACGTCGTGGCGAATCGGATCTGGTGTGAAATAACGCTCAACCACGTGCGCAAACATGTCTGAAATGCCACACGCCGTTTGATAATCCGGTAACGTATACGTCAATTCAGGGTTTAAAATCGAGAAGACTGGACGCAAATCGCCGTGCCCGTATCCGCGCTTTTCCGTTGTTTTTTCGTTTGTGATCACGGTAGACGTACTTGATTCGCTACCGGCAGCTGGAATGGTTAGTACCGTCGCTACTTTCAAGAATTTCTCTGGTGCACCGCCTTTTGTATAAAGGTCCCAGAAATCACCGTCGTAGTGAACACCTGCTGCGATCGCTTTGGCAGAATCAATCACTGAGCCCCCACCGACAGCTAAGATGAAATCAATCTCTTCTGTGCGACAAAGCTCAATCCCCTCGTATACCATCTCAGCACGCGGGTTTGGCTTCACACCGCCTAGTTCAACAAAGGCGATACCGGCTTCGTTTAATGATGCGACCACTTTATCGTATAAGCCAGTTGCCTTTGCTGAAGCACCACCATAGTGCAGCAACACTTTCTTTGTGTGTTGAGCAAGCTCAGCGCCAACTTGGCTTTCCGTGTCCTTCCCGAAAATAATTTTTGTTTCGTTGTGATAATTAAAATTTAACATGTGACAACCTCCAAAAATATGATATACAAACCATTTTACCATAGTTGCGCGTAAAAAAATAGCCTACGATCGGCTATTTTTTTGATTTTAGAACGAATCGTTGTAAATCATTTCAACAAACTTTTTATCGTAAGGAATTGGGGCGCAATCCATTAATCCCGCAAGTCCTGGCGTTTCAAAAGCTAGTTCAACAAGACGTGGAATGTCCGATTTCTCAAAACCGATGTCTCCCATTCTTTCCGTAATGCCAACGGTTGCTAGCCACGCGCGCATCCCCTCGCTTGCTTTTTCTGCCTCCGTTGCATCACCGGTTAAGCCTGGTACCATCGGAGATAAGAGGTCAGCTAAAATCGCTGCTGAGGTTGGGTAAATGGCTTTAATGATCGCTGGTAGTAACACAGATAGTCCCAACGCGTGAGCGAGCTCTGGTCTCATCCCACAAAGTGGGTGCTCTAAGGCATGCGTGAAATGCAACAGACCGTTATCAAAGCTTGTTCCGGCAATCATCGCCGCATACGTTAAATAATAACGCGCCGTTAAATCATTTGGGTCTTCAATGGCTTTTGGTAAGTATTCTGCAATTAAAGTCAGTACTTCTTTCCCAAGCGTCATTGCAAACGGGTTATTCAAAACCGTCGTCGACGCTTCGATCACGTGATTGACGGCATCAACGCTCACGTAGCTAGTTTGATTCGTCGGTAGCGTCGTCATTAAAGCTGGGTCATTAATCGAATACATCGGGTAAATGCAATCGTAAGCGATCGCTGGTTTGTAATCTTTTTCCGGGATGGTCACCACCGCAAAACGGTTGATTTCAGTTCCTGTACCGTGCGTTAAATTAATGGCAATAAACGGCACGGCTTTTTCAGGTGTGAACGTCATCTCGTAAAGGTTCTGGCAATTTTGCTCTGGATACTCCAGCAGAATGGCCGCACTCTTACCAGCATCCAGCGGGCTACCACCACCGATGGCAATCACGGCTTTCGCACCAGCCGCACGCGCCGCTTCGACAGCTTCATCCACTTGTTGCGTTTCTGGATTAGGCTGTACTTTGTTATAAAGCAAATAGCTAATGCCATGCGTCTCTAAGGCTTTTGTAACAGGTCCCCACGCGCCAGACTTTTCGTAAGATGATTTCCCGGTCATGACAATGACGCTGTCAATCCCTTTTTTCTTAAGCTCCTCCGCAACGAAGTCCATTTTTTCAATGGCTCCGACACCTAAAAATACCTTTGAAGCAGCGATAATGGTACTTACATTGTGAATATCAATCTTTTGTTCCCAAGACATGAAAATTCCTCCTTTTAATTTGTAATCTATTTGAAATTATAGCAGTTTTTTAAAGAGATCACAAGAAAATTGTTAATATTTTTACAAATTTCTGCGCTCACCGAGATTTAAAAACGGGTTGATTGTACGAAATTATACTTTTTTATACGAAATAGTTCGTTTGTTTGGGCATTTGTTGGGCTATAGGTAAAATAAGATTCCCGCTTGACAAACTGATTGCAATCCGCTATAATAAATCTCGTTATTAGCACTCGTTCTAAAAGAGTGCCAAAGAAAAAGAGGTGGAAAAAATGAAACAATTTCAAACAGAATCAAAACGCATTCTTGACCTAATGATCAATTCGGTCTATAAAAACCGTGAAATCTTCTTGCGCGAGCTCATCTCAAACGCAAGCGATGCGATTGATAAAATGTATTACAAATCATTAACGGATGAAGATTTAACGTTTAACGCGGACGATTATTTTATTAAAATCACGCCAGACGCGGAGGCGCGAACGATTACAATCGAAGACACTGGGATCGGGATGAACGCCGAGGACATGGAGAACAACCTCGGGATCATTGCCAACAGCGGGTCGTTGAGATTCAAAACCGAAGCGCAAATCGAAGACGATCATGAGATTATCGGACAATTTGGTGTCGGCTTTTACTCGGCGTTTTTAGTCGCGAGCAAAGTGGAAGTCTATTCGCGTTTAGCGGGTGACGCGACGGGGCATAAATGGACTTCCGAGGGAGCAGAAGGCTATACCCTTGCCGAAGCGGATACGGACATCACGGGCACGAAGATCGTTCTTACTTTAAAAGAAAACACCGAGGACGACAATTACGACGAGTTTTTGGAGACTCATACTTTGCGTCGCATCATCAAAAAATACTCGGACTTTATTCGCTATCCGATTAAGATTGACGTGACGACGAATCAGCTGAAGGAAGGCAGCGAGGACGAGTACGAAGAGGTGACCAGCGAGGAGACGATCAACTCGCAAATCCCGATTTGGAAGAAAAACAAAAGTGAGCTCACGGACGAGGATTACGTGAATTTCTACCACGAGAAGCATTTTGGGTTTGATCAACCCTTCGCCCACACACACGTTTCGGTCGATGGGAATGTGTCGTACAACGCCATCCTATACGTCCCAGGCAGCACGCCGTTCGATTTTTACACGCCGGACTACAAGAAGGGGTTAGAGTTGTACTCAAGCGGCGTGTTGATCATGGATAAATGCGAGGATTTATTACCGGACTTCTTTAATTTTGTAAAGGGGATCGTTGATTCGGAAGATTTGTCTTTGAATATTTCGCGTGAGGTGTTGCAGAATGATCGCCAGTTGACGCTGATCGCAAAGAACCTGCAGACGAAAATCAAAAACGAGCTCGGGAAGTTGATGAAAAACGATTTCGAGAAGTACACGGAATTCTTTGAGGCGTTTGGTCGCACCTTAAAATACGGGGTTTATTCGGATTTTGGTGCGCATAAAGAAGTGTTGCAGGACTTGTTGATTTTTGAGTCGTCATTTGAAGATACTTACACGTCTTTAGCGGATTATGTGGAACGCATGGTGGTGGATCAGGAGGCGATTTATTACGCGTCGGGGGATTCGTTGGAGCGCATTAAGAAATCGCCGCAGACCGAGGCATTACTGGATGCGGGCTATGAGGTGCTGTATTTCACGGATGACGTGGATGAGTTTGCGATTAAGATGTTGCGCACGTATAGCGAGAAGGAATTTAAGCCGGCTGCTGAGTTTAAGGCAGAGGGGGATTCGGCAGCGGACAAGGAAGCGAACGAGACGTTTAAGGATGTCTTTGAAGCGATGGGGACGCAGCTCGAGGGGAAAGTTGCGTCGGTTGTTGCGTCGAGTCGTTTAAAGAGCCATCCGGTGGCTTTGGCGAGTCGCGGTGAGATTTCGATTGAGATGGAGAAAGTGATGAACGCGATGCCAGCTGGGGGCGCTGTGCAAGCTGAGAAAGTGCTGGAAGTGAACACGAGCCACGCTGTGTTTGATGCTTTGAAGGCGGCGCAGACGGGCGATGAGTCGCGCTTTGCATTGATGACGGATGTGCTGTATAACCAAGCGCGCTTAGTCGAAGGGTTAGACATTGAAGACCCGGTTGCCTTTGCGCAAAATATAAGTGAGTTAATCGTCTAGCCTGAGTTGTGCGACGTTGCCAAGCTGAGATTCCCGCTGCGGAGTCTCAGTTTTTTTATCTGAGCTCATGGACGCAGCATGCTTTTCCCTATGATACCCGTATATCGGGGTAGTGTAGGGAAAAATTTCCCTAGATGGCTCATATATCAGGGGGGTGTAGGGAAAAATTTCCCTACTTTGCTCTGTAGCAGGGCATTCTAGGGAATCACCGCACCGCCTATGGGAAAAACGGCAAGAAAAAACAGCCATCGCTGGCTGCTTTCCCGACTCGGCCTACAATTAAGCCTTGTCAATTGATCCGAAGATTTCCATTTTTTCTTTTACCGTTGCTTTCATCGCTTCAAATCCTGGCTTTAGAATGTTACGTGGATCGAACCCTTTTCCTTCTAAGTCTTTCTTAGCTTCAAAGTACTCGCGCGTCGCCGCTTGGAATGCCCACTGTAATTCCGTGTTCACGTTGATTTTAGAAACACCGAGCGAAATGGCTTTCTTGATTTGATCAGCTGCAATACCTGTTCCACCGTGCAACACTAATGGCGTATCACCAGTTGCTTCGTTGATCTGCGCTAACACGTCAAACTCTAATCCTTCCCAATTGTCTGGGTAAGCACCGTGAATGTTCCCGATACCAGCCGCTAGAATGTCTACGCCGAGCTCTGCAATTTGCACACACTCTTCAACGCTAGCGATCTCACCTGTACCAACGACACCGTCTTCCTCGCCACCGATCGACCCAACTTCAGCTTCGATTGAAATACCTTTTCCGTGAGCAAGTGCCACCATTTCTTTCGTCTTTGCAAGGTTTTCTTCGATTGGGTAATGCGAACCGTCAAACATGATTGAAGAGAACCCAGCTTCCATCGCTGCTTTTCCACCGTCGTAAGAACCGTGATCCAAATGCGTTGCAACTGGAATCGTGATCCCTAAGTCTTTGATCATGCCGTCGACCATGCCAACAATGGTGTTGTAGCCACCCATGTACTTCGCTGCACCTTCTGATACACCAAGAATAACCGGTGAATTATTTTCCTGTGCCGTTAGTAAAATAGCTTTCGTCCACTCCAAGTTGTTGATATTGAATTGACCAACCGCGTATTTTTCTGCATAAGCTTTTTTTAACATATCTGTAACTGGTACTAACATCTTATTACCTCCACGAAATTGAAATTATTATTTTCACAATCACTATTATAGCCAAAACAGCTCGAAAAGAAAAGTGGAAAGCGTACTTTTTCGACAACATTTTTAAACGGCACCGTTTTCTTGCCGTAAGACGCTGCAATAGGGTTATGTCAAATGGTTTAAAAACATATCTTCTTTATAGAGAGATCAGTACAAACGAGGATGTGTTTAAAATGTTAGCAACTTACAAAGCAGGTGTGTTCGTAACGAAATTCGAGTCGTCTTATGCGACGGTGGACCAGCGGTATAAATGTGTGATGCAGGGGCGGATTTACAACGCGTCGGAGATTACAGCGAAGTTGAAGAAAGCCGGTATTTATTTGAAGACGGAAGCCCCGGCCGAGATGCTCATGGAATTATATCGTTTTAGCGGGGCGGCGGCTTGGAACGAATTGCGAGGTGATTTTGCGATTGTGATGATCGACCAAAAGGCCCAGAAACTGGTGGCGGTTCGGGATGGCTTTGGTACTCAGCCGCTCTATTATAAGTTGGATGCTGACGGCGTAAGCGTGGCCTCGCGGATCAGCAAGTTAGAAGTGCATCGCTGCTTGACGGAAAAAGAGCTAGACATCGACGCGCTGAATCACTATTTCACGTTTCAATACATTCCCGAAGAACAGACTTATCTGAAAAACGTGAAGCACCTCACCGCCGGGTGCGTCTTAACATATGACGCGAAAAACGGGGTGGAGATTAATCCTTATCAAACCATGAAAGTCATTGAAGGAAGCGATGTGTCAACCTTAACGCCAGAGCTTGTCCGGGAAACCATCTCCGAATCCATCCACACCCGGTTGCAGGGCGATCTCTGCATCGGCACCTTTTTATCCGGGGGCATTGACTCCACGATCGTCGCCAAAATCGCCAAACAGTTTCACTCCAATATCAAGGCCTTCTCGATCGGTTACGATTTGCCGGCGTATAGCGAGCTCGGTGATGCGGAACGGTCTGCCGAAGCGATGGGCATTGAGCTGATCAGCCGCGTGGTGAACGCTAGGGAATACTGGCAAGCGACAAAAGCCGCGATTGTTCACTTGGAATCCCCCCTTGCTGATCCCTCTGCGCCTGTTTTGTATTTACTGGCCGAGCTGGCAGCGGGGAAAGTCGACGCTGTGTTATCAGGGGAAGGCGCAGACGAGCTGTTTGGTGGGTACCCGATCTATCAAGAAGTGGACGGGCTAAAATTATTCACACATGTACCGGATCGGCTGAGGTCACATTTGCGAAACGTCTCGAAGTCTTTGCCTGACGTGAAAGGAAAAGGGTACGTCGTGCGCGGTACGACACCGTTGAAAGAGCGTTACGTGGGCAATGCCTTCATTTTTAGCGAGGAAGAAAAAGCGGAACTGCTCACCTTCACAGGCGCCCCGTGGCAACGTGTGACGGATCCGATTTATGAAAAGATTAGTGACTTAGCTCCGCTGGAACAAATGCAAACCATTGATTTGCATACGTGGGTGAAAGGGGATATTTTACTTAAGGCGCAGCGGTTGACACAGGCACATGGTTTGGAAGTCCGAATGCCGTTTTTAGACGATAACGTGTTAGGCGTGGCGAATGAGCTGACGAAGACTGAGAAAATTTTGGGAAAGACGTCCAAGGCGTTGCTGCGTGAAGCATTTAAACATGACTTGCCGGCGCACATGTATCAGATGAAAAAACGAGGGTTCCCGGTGCCACTTGCCGTTTGGCTGCGAGGGGAGCTGTATGACGAGGTGCATGCGGTGTTGTGTTGTCCTCACGCACGCCAGTTTATCAATCAGGAGATGGCGCTTGAAATGTTGGCGGTTCATTTGAAGGGGAAGCGGGATTTGAGTCGGCCTTTGTGGACGTTGATTGTTTTTGTTTTGTGGTTGCGGGAGAAGTGTTTGGTGGGGTGAGATGGGTTTGGTTTTTCGGTGATCAGTTTCGTGTGCTTTTTAGTTTTGTTTAGGGTTAGCGCCCTTTCGGTGACGAGGTTGTGAACGACTTTTGAATTTGTTTTGGTGATTGCGATTGTTTTTTGCTTTTTAGCTACCGCGCCTTTTGGCTTACTGGGGTAGTGATGAGGTGTTAGCTGCTTCCAGCTAACACCTCATCACTACCTTATATTTTGGGTTTTGTGTGAATGATTGAGCTGGCTTAGTGCGCATGAGAATTTTAAGCTACTACCTTATACTTTTTTATTTTTTTGGAGGTAAGATGTTTGGGGTATGAGTGAAAGCCTAAGTTGATTTTTGTAGCGTTTTCTGGTATGATACGAGGGAGGAAAATTAGAATTTGAAAAGAGTAAGGTGAGCGCGATGGGAATGGTATATAAGGTAACAAGGTTGACGGTGAGTGGGCAGGATTTTTTTGATACGGTGATGGAGGGGGTTGTGGATGATATTCACAAGGCCACGACGAAGAAGGTGCCGCCGCATGCGATTGCTGCGGGGTATACGTATAAGAAGGACATTGTGAACCGGTCGCGGAATAAGGAAACGGTCCAAGTGAAGATCACGAAGCTTGAGCCGGGTGTGCTTTATGAGGCGGAGATTGACACAGCGATGGGTGTGCATACGACGTCGTTTGAGATTAAGGATCTGGGGAATGATCAGTGTGTGGTGACTGCTGGTCAAGGGACGGCTTTGAAGAGTCAAGAAGGTCAGGATACCAGATTCCATCGACAAAATCCGATTGTGAGCGCGTTGATTAAAAGTAGTCAGCGTAAGCAGTTAAAGGAGATGGAGAAGTACATTAAGAATAAGAAATTTGAAGCTTCTCGTGCTTCGAAGGATGAAGAGAACTAGGTAAGAGGTGATGCACATGTCGTACGGCGTAGCAGTTGGAAAAGGGGACGTAGCTGAAATTTCAAAATATTTGACGGAGGGGCTTGAAGGGCTTCATACTTCGTCGGTTTATAAAAATGTGAGCAAGATCGGTGACGAGGACGTTGTTTTGCAAATTTTTGAACGTTACTATCATCGCAATAAAGAACGCGCATCACTGACGGTTTTAATTAGCGGAAAAGACGATGAAGTGAGGGTTGAGGTCGCGGCATCGGGTGGCGGCGGTGGCATGCTGTTTCGGATTAGCCTAGGCGCACACGATGACTTTGCTTCTCGCGCAGGCGAGCTTCTACAAGCCCGTGATTTTAAGATCATTTCATCATCAAGTCGGAATTAAGTGGTAGGACGAGGGTTGTTTAACGTTCGTCCTGCCACTTTTTTTGCGAAAAACGTGTTTTAGTGGCAGGAATTGACATCTGGTGAGTGTTTATGGCTGTTAAACCACGTTGGAAATGAAATTATTTCCATATTCAGCAGAAATAGCTGGTCGTTCTGCCCCTTTTCACGTGAAAAACGCATTTGAGTGGCAGAAACAAAAACGAACCTGCTAGTAAGCACTATAACATGAAAAATTCTAATAAAGGCTTCGAAAATACAACATTTAGTAGTGCACAACGGGCACGCTTGTGCTATAATTTATGGAACTGCGTTTTATTTTAGGTGATAAGAATGTTATTTAAAAAGAAATCAAAATTAAAGAACAAGACGGCGTCAACCACGCCAACTACGACTAGCTTGGACAAGGCGCACATTCGGACGCAACCGATCCCGCGTCACGTCGCTATCATTTTAGACGGCAACGGGCGCTGGGCACAGGAGCGAGGCAAGCCCCGGATGTTTGGTCATCAAGAAGGGATGATCAACGTCAAACACGTCGCAGCGGTCGCCTCGAAGATGGGGATCGAAGCCATGACGTTGTACGCTTTTTCAACGGAGAACTGGAAACGAGCGGCTGATGAAGTGGCCTTTTTGATGAAGCTACCGATTCGCTTTTTTGACGAATTTGCCCCGGTTTTGATGGAACTCAATATTAAGATGGAAATCATCGGAAAAAAATCCGAGCTCCCAAAAGAACTGCAAAAAGCGATCATGCGTATCGAAGAGATGACCGGTGGGAATACTGGTATGAGGTTGATGATCGCACTCAACTACGGTTCGCAAGATGAGATCATCAGCATGGTTGCGCAAGTAGCGACGAAAGTTAAAACCGGCCAGATGAACATCGACGACATCACCTCGACTGTGATTGAAGATCATTTATTAACCGCTGGGTTACCACCGGTCGATTTGATGATCCGGACAAGTGGTGAAAGGCGGATTAGCAACTTCTTACTGTGGCAGATTGCCTATTCGGAACTGTATTTTACGGATACCGCTTGGCCAGATTTTAAAGAAGATGCGCTATACGAAGCCGTTGCTGAATTTCAGCGCAGAGATCGCCGATTTGGTGGCATAAAATAGGAGGCCAACAGAATGAAAGAACGAATCATCACAGCCATCTGTTTATTGGCGGTTGTTATCCCCATCGTGTTCATCGGTGGAAATTGGTTTTTAGGGCTGATGCTAATTGCCGCTACTGTTGCTGCATGTGAAATGATGGTCATGCACGATAAAGAAGAGAAAACCCACAATTGGATCAAAGGGATGATACTAGTTCACGTTATATTGATCGTTTTTATACCATTTGGAACCGAAGCTGCACTTAGTGGATTCGTCTTTTTAATGATTGTTCGCCACGGGTTTAAGTTAATTAATACGCACACGACGTCCTTCTATTTTATTGTTCTGCTATACGTGGGGCTGTCATTTAGAGCTTTGCTAGAAATTAGAAATCACAGCCTCACCCTCTTTTTCTTCCTGATCGCAACGGTGATTTTAACTGACACAATGGCCTACTTTACTGGCATGTTCATCGGGAAGAATAAGTTAGCTCCGAAAATTAGCCCCAAAAAAACGATCGAGGGAGCAGTTGGCGGGTGGTTGTCTGGTGCGATGTTTGCGTTCATGTTCGGGTGGTCGCAGCAATTGTTTACAGACATGTGGATGCTGATCGTTTTGGCGGTTGGCCTTCCGGTGCTTTCACAAATTGGTGATTTGGTCGCGTCGGCGTTTAAGCGGAAATACGACATCAAGGATTACGGGAAAATTTTTCCGGGGCACGGCGGCGTGATGGATCGCATTGATTCACAGATGCTCGCGGCGCTTCTGATTTACGTGATTATTCTCATAGGCGGTGTTATGTAATGAAACAAATCATCCTACTCGGCGCAACGGGCTCAATCGGCACACAAACGCTGGACATTATTAGAAACCACGCAGATCGTTTCAAACTGGTTGCGTTTTCTTACGGGAACAATACAGAACTAGCAACCGAAATCATTCAAGAATTTAAACCATCTTTTGTCTCAACCCGCAGCGCAGAAGACGCAGAAAAATTGCAAGCAACCTTTACGGATATGGGGATTGCTTCCGGTGATGACGGGCTAGTCGAAACAGCCACTTACAAAGTGGATGACGAGCATCCCGTTTTAGTCATCAACGCGTTAATGGGCGGTGTCGGGCTCAGACCAACCCTCGCGGCAATAGAGTCCGGTCGCGATGTGGCACTGGCAAACAAAGAAACGCTCGTCATGGCGGGTCAGATCGTAACCGCAAAGGCTCGCGAACACGGCATCAAGTTGATGCCAGTAGACAGTGAGCACTCGGCATTATGGCAATGTCTAAACGGCGAAGACCCGGAAAAAATCAGCAAAATGATTATCACGGCAAGCGGGGGATCGTTCCGGGATTTGACGCGCGAAGACTTACAGCATGTGACCAAAGAGCAAGCTTTGCATCACCCGAACTGGTCGATGGGTGAGAAGATCACCATTGATTCAGCGACGATGATGAATAAGGGATTAGAAGTGATTGAGGCGCATTATTTATTTCATTTAGCATACGATGATATTGAAACCATTTTGCACCCTCAGAGTATCGTGCATTCGATGGTTGAATTTACAGATACTTCTATCATTGCCCATTTAGGGACGGCGGATATGAAGATTCCCATTGCTTATGCGATGAATTATCCGGACCGAGCGCCCATTGGGAACACGTCGGCGCTTGATTTGGCGAAATTGGGCCGCTTGGATTTTAAGGCAATGGATTTTGAACGGTTTCCGTGTTTGGCGATGGCTTATGAGGCCGGGCGAAAAGGGGCGACGTATCCGATGGTGCTGAATGCGGCGAACGAGGAAGCGGTGGCGTTATTTTTAGCGGGGAAGATTTCGTTTTTAGCGATTGAGGAGATTGTACGCGCGGCGCTGGATGAGCATGTTGGGGTTGAGGGTGCGGGGGTTGAGGAGATTTTGCAGATTAATGATGCGGTGCGGGTTGGGGTTCGTGAGCGGTGGGGGTGAGCCATTCGGGGTGCTCTTTAGTTTTGTTGGGGGTTAGCGCCCTTTCGGTGATCATGATGTGAAAGTATCGATATGCACCTCAAAGCATTCAAATGCTATCAAAAGGGTGCAACGTTGCACCTTAATGTGCCCTTATACAAAAAAAGGGTGCAACACTGCACCTTAATGGTTCTTATAGCAACAAAAGGGTGCAGTCAATGAGTGTTTCGTAATTGTACGTTGGTATATTGTTATATAAATAGGCAAAAAGGATGATAGACGATTATGGATAATACATGGGTATTAGGGATTATAGGATTTATCTTTGTCATGGGCTTGGCGGTTTTGGTTCATGAGATCGGGCATTTTGTGGCGGCGCGGAAGTTTGGCGTGCGGTGTCATGAGTTTGCGATTGGGATGGGACCGGCGCTTTGGAAGAAGCGCAAGGGGGAGACGTTATATAAGATCTGTGCGATTCCGATCGGTGGTTATGTCATGATGGGAATGGACGAGAGTGAGCGCGACATTATTAAGGAAAAAACGGAGATTGGTTTGACGCTTGATCCTGAGGGTCACGTAGTCAAAATTCACGTTCAGCCTGAGGAGGGTCAAATTGCGGGGACTTTAATTTCAAACACGCTTGATGTGGCGAATGATTTAGAGATCGCCGTTGAGGTTGCGGGGGAGCGTCAGGTGTACCCGGTCTCGCGTGAGGCGTGGTACGCGGATTCAAAAACGGATCGTGAACAGCAAATCGTGCCAAGTGATAAAAGGCTTGAGCGAAAGCCGA
>Ga0131853_10000703_pt1 | contig 60536 bp, 63 predicted proteins | sample TergutLab28metaG_FD_92764 | JGI IMG/M metagenome (GOLD analysis project Ga0131853, IMG submission 92764) | Labiotermes labralis P1 segment gut microbial communities from Petit-Saut dam, French Guiana - Lab288 P1 (version 2) (version 2) | ecosystem: Host-associated > Arthropoda: Insects >...
ACTCTCACCCTCAATACCTTGAAATGAAATATTTATGTTGTTCACCAATCTCTGTGTTCTGTGACCATTCAATTTTACGTTTTTAATTCGCATTTCAACTTGGTTAATAAAATAATCACGCAAGGTACGAATTCGTGCATTGTTCATTTTTGAATCACGCATAGCAATCTCAATCGCCGCACCAAATCCAACTATCGCTGGCACGTTTTGTGTGCCACCACGACGATTACGCTCTTGATGACCACCATGAATAAATTTGTCAACCTTCAATCCATTGCGAATATATAATGCACCAACGCCTTTAGGTCCATAAATTTTATGTGATGACAACGATAACGCATCAATATCCATATCTTTAACATTGATGTGAATATTTCCAATCGCTTGAACTGCATCAGTATGAAACGGAACGCCGTATTTTTTACAAACTTGTGAAACTGTATTAATAAATTGTATTGTACCTACTTCGTTATTAGCCGTCATTACGGACACCAAAGCCGCTGGTTTTGACAACCGTGCAATCAAATCCGAAATCACAACAATCCCTTGGTCATCAACGTCTATGTATTCAACAATGTAACCATCTTTTTCAAGTTGTTTGCATGTTTCAATAATCGATGGATGTTCTGTAGCCCCGACCAATACACGCCTACATTTACTCTTACGAACAATTCCGTTCAAGATCCAATTGTTGGCTTCTGTCGCGCAAGATGTGAAATAAATCTCATTCGCATTAGCACCAATGGTAGCCGCAATTTGCGCACGTGCTTTGGCAACGGCTTTTTCCGCCTCACGCCCATAACCATGTACACTGGCAGAATTACCAAACTCATTAGTAAAATAAGGCATCATCGCCTGCATAACTTCACCGCAAACATAAGTAGTAGCGGCACTGTCGAGATAAACTCTTCTGATTTCTTTACTCATACCCTAATTATACGACAAAAACCCATCTAGAGTCAATATAGAAAAACTAAATATCAAAACTTTGGAAAAATGACGAAAGAGATTAATTAAACAACTCCGCCAATTTCTTAACCAAAACCGGCTTCGGTTTCAACCCAACCAAACTCTCCAAAACTTCCCCATCACGTACAACCAACATCGTCGGCAATGTACTTACCCCATATTGGGCAACCAAATCCGGCGAACCCTGTGCGTCAATCTTTAAAAAATTCACATTAGGAAATTCCGATATAACTTGCGGCAACAATGTTTCTTGCATCTTGCAATTGCCACACCCGACCCCGCCAAACATGACAAAAGATTGCCCAGAAGCAACCTCTTCACTAAATTGTGTTTGTGTAATTTGTTTCATGATTACATACTACCTTAGTTATTCTGGCTTTGGCAACTCTTTATTTTTGTCCTTTTCCACTTTTGGTTGTTTTGCACTATTTCTTTTGCAGAAATTATAAATCACCTTTCCATTAAATGGAACAACAATAGCAATTGCTACAACAAAAACTACAATAGCAAATAACCATGTCGGAAACCAAGTTTCTGCGGGTCGTGTTAAATACATTCCATTTCCCCAATCTCCTGCTTGCCAATATGAAATTGCGTTATTTAACCACGCGAACAATGTACTTATACCCATACCAACGGTAAATGCAACGAGATGCCATAAAGTTGGACGCAATCCCATCTTAATAATGATTACAGGCACCCACAACAACAATACATGAGACAAAACAGTATCAAATTCCCCCCACGTCAAAAACGAGTTATTTAAAATATTATTAGGCACGTACAATGTAGCAATTGCACCAATTATTCCAGCCAATACGAAATATGGTAACACCCATTTTCGAATAACCCCATGCCTGCAAAAATAAACTAATGGAAATCCGTATGCAATTTGTCGGCATAGATGCGACGGAAACGCCGAACCAAATCCTTCAGTAAATCCGTTTATCATCTGCAAAGTGAAATTTACATAAGCCACAGTAAAAATAAGTAGTGAAATTTGAAAGAATATTCGGCGTTGCTTTTCCTCGTCTTTTATAAAATATACAACAGCAAAACATAATCCAACAACGGCACACAACAATACAAGCGAAGTAATCAACGATGCCGCATCTGAACCACCAAGACCCACAACACGACTTCGCATGAAATTCTTAAACAAAATCACACTAAACATGAATACCGTACTTGCGGCAATTGCCCGTCGCAATTTATCTGGCATTTTGTTATAAAATATTGCAATTAATGCAACCCCAACCAAACTAATTACCGTTACTATAATTTGTCCATTATTCATACTACCTCATTACCACATATTCTATTATTCTCAAAGCATTTTTTAAAATACACCTGTTTACAAACTACCCAATAATCGGTTGCATCTGCACACCCTTCAACGCCCAATCAATCGTCTCCCCAACCTTAGAAAAATCACAAATCATTGAAAATGGTTTTCCAACGGGGTCATCTTGCGAAAACGGCACAAAGTAGTAATTCTTGCGTGCAAGCAACTTTCCAATGTTTTCCGCCTGCCCACTTAACGCATCATTTGTCGACATCCCAATCACACACGGTTTACCATTACGCAACAACGCCTTTACCACCATAGTCACTGGGGTGTCTGTTATCGCACATGCCAACTTTGCAATTGTATTCCCCGTTGCTGGAAAAACTACACTGGCGACAACACGCTTATTCGACGATAATAACTCGGCCTTTGTAATACTATCAATAATTTTGTTTCCTGTAATATCTATAACTCGTTGTTTAAATTCATTTGCATTTACAAATCTATTTGGTCGCGCCCCATTTTCACTGAAACATGGAATTACATCATACCTCTCGGCAAGCTCTTCCAATATCGGCAACAACTTTGTGTAACTGCACGAACTGCCTGTGATACACAAAACAATTGATGGTTTATCACTCAACAACTTGTCATGACGCACAATGGCATTATGCACCGCCTTAGCCGCTTTATCGGGATAGAATCTTCCTGGTAATGCCGGTTCAATCTTGTAATCGAACTTATTCATGTCCAACCCGCCCCAATCAAACCCATAAGGTTCGCTGGCCAATTCATAGATTGCCGGCTTTGCTTTAGGCACCTGATTCTTACATGTACGACAAAAGTATATAGTTCTAAGTAATTTTTCCCCAACTACTGGCGATGGAACGGTATTGATAATCACATCAAATTTAGCAAGAGATACATTTTGAAAATAAGCCCGCTCACCATATTTTTGCGTCAACTGTTCGCGCTTGTGCGGATTGAAATTCAATACCGAAATTTCGTGCTTACTTTCCTGAACCACAGATTCAAAAACTTTTTCCAATTGGGCGGTCAACTTCCCCCAACCAATTATTAAAATCTTCTTTGAATCTTCACCAAATCGCTCCTTCAAAATATCCGCCATCGCAAGTGCTGTTAAATAATTATTTTCACGAATAAATTCCTCGTCACAACTCAAACATACGTATTTCAAAAACTTCGACTTCATCAATTCTTCATCAATTGATTTCATATACCCAAAGACAGTAGCACCCTTAGGTAAATTCACAAAAAGTTCCGCCGTCGGCACAACACGAGGTTCCAAAAAAGCAATGCTTTCACCGTCGCCAATTTCGGCTTCAACCACCTTGTCCGCAAAATCAAACACATCATAACCATTAAGAAGTTTAACAAGCTCACCAACACGTTTGTCGGCAGATTTAGTATTAATAAAAATATTTTTACCCATGGATTGATATATTCATTTATGACGCCAGATGTTAGCAAGAAAAAGACACCAGTCTTGACAATTATCTATAACTATAATATAATTTACCTATGCAAAAATGGGCAAAGAGAATGGATATCTACGGAATCTTTGGTCTTGATGCAAATGAAGCAAAGGATATCGAAGATCTTGTTTATTACACCAATGGTGAAGTTTTTCTATCACGTAATTTAGGATATTATTCAAAGGATTATTCATTAAATCAAAAAGAAATTTCCCAAGACCGAAAAAAATTGTCAAAGAGATTAATGAATGCTAATACTGAGATAGAGATGGCTGTAATCGCCGATCATATGTTGAAATTATCTGGAGATGTTACATATCACCATCTAAAGTACAGTGCCAAAGACAGAGACAATCAATACGAAGAATGCAAAGCATGTCTTGATGAAGATGTTGCAAGATACCTTGATTTAATGGACGGTAAACAACCAAGACAAATTGAATATGATCTGCCAATAGGAGATGAACGCATTCATACGAAAGGCGAAAGCCAAAATAATTTCAAAATAATTAAAATGTTCTTGGAATCTCTACCGCCCGAAGTTCGCGACACATTAATAATTACATCAGGCTATGGTGGTTTTTATATTGGGCCGTCGGCAAAACACCTTTTGGGTACGGATTATTATTCATTGAATTACAGCGGTCACAAGAACAAAGATAATACTCGTGAAAACATATCTCTTGATGATTTTATAAACGCAGATTACTATAATCACATTATTTCAACCAAACCAGATATAACAATTTTGGAAGACGATATTTGCAGCGGGAATACAGCAAAGAGGCTCTCAAAATTATTCACAGAAAACGGCATGTCTGTAAAAGTAGGTGCAACAGAGTGTGATTACAAATCACTTTTTGAATTTGACTATCTCTCACCGTTACCCTTTACACCACGCACAGATATAAATGTTTTCAGATATGATAATATTCATGGCTACGAATCAAACCAATCAACCCGTGATTATCACTTGATTTCACCTAACAATGAAAAATATTATTCATTTTACAAAAAAATCCAATCAATGAATTCATTAAGCGACCTGAAATTACATACTATAGTCTTTTTTAACAAAATGACACAAAAAATTGAAGACAACAAACCTGAGATGAAGTTTAATTCATTTATTTAACATCAACCCATGTAACTTCCCAACTACATCACCCAACTCCCCAGCACTTGCAATCAACCGCACCTCACCTTTTGCAAAATTTGTTAAATAAACCTCATGCCCATCCAAAGCATTTTTCAATGCGTCCAATTCAATATCAATCTTCGAAAAAACACACAAAATGTCCGCTGTATGCTTGTTAATATTTTGTTTCAATTGGTACGTTATCGAAAAGAAGGCTTCACAAGACCTCTGACATGAAATAGTTGTAAACCGCTTGCCGGGGTTCGCCGTATTATCAATAACCAAAGGCACCCCATACCGCTTGAGCAAAGGCAAACAATCGGGATAAATCACCGAAGCACCGGCCGTAGCCAATTTGTGCAAAGTCCCATAATCCAATCGCGGGATCGGTAATGTATCGCATACAATGGTCGGGTCTGCCGTTTGTACGCCATGTGTATCTGTGAAATTTTCGTATACCGTCGCCCCCTTTAATGCGGCGACAACGGCACCTGTATAATCGCTGCCACCGCGATCAAATGTCTTCACCCCACCATTTAATGAAGTCCCATAAAACCCACCCATCACGATACCTTGGCGTTCAATGTCTTTACGCAATGTCTCAAGCCGTCTCTTGGTTTCTGCCTCATCAACCCTGCCTCTATTATTAATCACAATATATTTGGCTGCATCGACAAATTTATAATTCATTACCCTCGCAAATATCAAGGCCATAAAATACTCACCACGGCTGACAACAAAATCGCGTGTGCATTTGTTAATTTCCAATTCTTCACGCAATCGTTCAATCTCACGAGAAATATCAATTTTCAATCCTTCGGCCAACCATTCAAATCGGGCAATTGCCGCACTTATGGACTTGCTGGCCTCGACACTTTTGACATGAAATAAACCCGTACGCACTGCAGACGGTTCGGGCAAATTGTCCTTAATATCCAAATTTTGCTTATGGCACATTTCGGCATGTCCCTCAATCAACAAATCGGTTATCTTTTGACGAAAATTCTCATCCTTACCGGGCGCGGAAACCACCACAAATCTTCGACCTTTGTCCTGTTCAATTATGTTCTTAGCATGCAATATTTTATCGGTATTGGAAAGCGAACTGCCCCCGAATTTAACAACTTTCATATGTCATTCTATTCAGAACAAATAATAGTGGTTAGTCACAGAAAAAAGGTTTACAAACAAACAATACCCATGCTATAATGACCTATCAGGGTGGTTGCCGGAGCGGTCAATCGGAGCAGACTGTAAATCTGTCGTCGCAAGACTACGGTGGTTCGAATCCATCACCACCCACCACATTATTCCCAGTTGAACCGCCGAAAGGTGGTTTTTCTTTTTGAACTATGCTATAATCATGTTATGAAAAAGGTCATTGTTGGAATTGTGTTTATGGTGGCGGGGTTAATTATGATTGGATTAATGTTTATACCTATGATATCGATTCATCACCCCAATTCCGCAGGATTCGTTAGTAACGGGGGGTCTTTCCAAGGTTTTATGTGGCGAACATATAGCCCCTTTCAATTTATATCAATGCTGTTTTCCAGTAATTACGATTTGCGGAACTATAACTACATCGGCGTGCTGTTTGTTCTCACATTGTTTATTTGTGTGGCTTTCATAACTACTGGCATAATATTACTGGTTCAGTATCGCAAGCTTCGCAAAATAACCTCGTCCAAAGAATAAGTTGGTTCAACTGCCGCACATGTTGTCCACCAAAAAAGAGTTCACATAGTGATAAATGGCGATTTGACACTAGTAAAATAACCATCCACAAACAACTCAAACCGCCTTACAAAGGCGGCTCGTTTTGTGTATAAGGATTCTTCTATATCGAGTTTTAAACTACCATTTAATCTTACTGAACGGACTTAGTAGCAACATCATTTCTTCGCCCTCTACCTATCGCCATCAAAAACAACACAAGTGAAATCAATAAAAGTAATCCAGTACCTGCTATTAAAATCCATGGAAGCGTATCGGTGATGAAGTTTGAATCATTATCTGCTACATTTTCCCAAATTGCGGTGTGTGTTACTGTAACGTCACCATTTGATGCAATATTCGTAGCCGTATCCCAACGGACAAGTGTTCGCTCAACTCCATTAATGACTCTTGTATCTTCAATGTTTGGACGTGTTCCTGTATACCCTGTCCATGTTTCCGTGAATGTAGGAATGTGTGGGGCGACAACAACTGTTTCCCAAATTGCTGTGTTTGTGATTGTCACATCGCCATTTGGTGCGGTCGAAGATGAAACATTCCAACCAACAAGACGCAATGTGTCTTGCCCATCAACGCGCGTTTGTCCAATTGTTGGACGATTTCCATCAAAGTCGGCAGGATTATAACCCGCGAAAACTGTAGTTGTTGTTGGGATGTGCGTTGGCTCTTCCACAAGTTCCCATATTGCGGTAAAGGTATGCGTACGGTCACCAGTTGTAGCGTCTGTAGTTGTTGTTACATCCCAACGAACAAAAGTGAAGGTGTCATCTCCAACTACTCTGTCTTCAGTAATTGGTCCTGGTGCGGTTGGGTTATGTGTAATTGCGTGTGTTGTTTCTGTGTATGCTGTACCATCTGCACGTTCTATACGTACCGTCAATACCGGATTTCTGTCCCATTGTGCCGTGTATGTTACTGTTACTCCGCTTTCAACTCGGTCCCAACCACGGAATGTGAATCCGATACGTTCTGGGTCTTGTGGTGTCACAATGTTTGCAAAATCGATTACAACTTGGTTCGTACCGATTTGTTGTGAATCATCTGATATCCCGTTCATGAAAATTACTGTAAATTCTTGTGACCATACCGCATTAAATACAAATATCCAACGTCCGTTGTTGTCTTGTGTAGGCGCGGCAAGTTCCCAACCCATGAATTGCCATCCTGTTCTTTCTGGGTCAATTGGCGCTACTCTGTTTTCTTTGTCTTCTAAAACCTGTGTTGTGCCAATTTGTACGTTTTCACTTCTGTAAATTACGTCAACGGTCACTAACTGTGGGATTTCAACTGTTATTTCAAGTGCATCCGATTCATCACCATTACTTGCAACCGTTCTAATTGAAATAATATGTGTACCAGGTGCAAGGTCTGAAAAATCAAACAAATTCCCAGTTTGAATCGGACGATTAACACCATTAACAGCCACCAAGAATTCCGCCCCTGTAATTGTTCCCCATGTGATTGTTCCACCACTCAGATTAAGGCCGCTTAGTGTTGGTCTCGGTACGTAAATTTGCCATCTTGCGTAAATGTTTATTGTTGTGCTGTTTTGTGCTTCGGTAATAAAAGTATTTGCATTTACACGTGTTCCCCAATTTCCGCTAGTACCATCTTGGGTCCACCATCCACCAAATACCAATGTTTGGTCTGTTGGCTCGACTGTTGGGTCGCCGACTGCACCTGCAAACACTACGTTTTGGACACCGACGTTTTCTGTTGTACCATCATAATTTACACGTATAACTGTTGCTTGGTTTTGTTCCCATCTTGCAAATAATTGTGTGATTACATCAACCGTTTCTGTGTTTCCGCGGTTTGCAACAGTTGTTGCAGATGTAACTTCTGTTCCTGTGCCACTTGGTGTTGTCCACCATCCACCAAAGCGATGACCATTTGGGATTCTCGATTCAACGGGTTCCGCCACTGCGGCTGCAAAGGTATTTTCGGCAATAACATTTGAATTTGCAGGACTTGATGCCAAACCAAAACCAGTTGGCCAATTGTAAGTGCGGGTTATCTGCCAATTGTTCGTTATGTTTGCAACGATTGTAAATCCCTGTGGTATTTCGGATAATTGTAGATGAGCAAATCGTCCATCACCCGTATACCAAATTTCAAATCTACCTAATGTGTTTTCAGTAACAACTGGTGTAGCGGTCGGAGTTAATGTAAATTGGTTTGAACCGGTACCTACTAAAAGAATTTCTACTGTATTGTGTTCGCCAGCATCAAAGATTATTGTTTCAACACCCGTGTCACGTTCAATGGTAAGTCTATTACCCACAGACGATGTTGCCTCTCTTGATGATGTGTCTGTGAAACCTATGTTGATATTTGCATATGTCAATAACTGGGTAAGACTAAGATGTACCGCAGGCACAACTGAAAGCCATGCACTTTGAACCGCAATCGATTCACTCGCCCCAGCCGCAGTGTTAGACCTTGCATTCGCGAGATTCCCGCCTTGTGAACTTCGATGCCAAGCCTGGTTACCAAAGCCATTTTGATTGTACCCACGCTCTGCGATTGTCAAATTCCATAAATTTCCACCTGTCCCCAATTCATATGAAGATGGAATCCAAATCAGGTCATTACGTGCCCCCGCTTCCAATGATTGATTCACCGGGTTAGCACCAGTATCAGGTTGAGTATTCTGCCATTGACCAGGAATATTAGCAGGTGTAACAAAATGCGACTGAATATTAAAATGGTTATCAAAAAGATCCAACACATTGTCAAATTCTTCGATAAGATTTTGTCTCAAATCAGAACCCTCATAACGGATGTCAACACCCCAATTTGGATCCGCAGTGTGCATTCGATTACTACGAAATGCATCTGCCATTCTAAATGTGAATACAGGATCGCCACCACCATCTGGATGTGTAATGTAAACAAGCTGCCATTCTGAATGTGTAAAGTTATCACGTGACTGGTCGTTTACAGAACCCGAAGATGGCATTCCAGATGTTGAAAATGCACCATGAGATTCAAATATCCGAATATTAGGCAATGAACCATCGTTAGCCGTTCTGATATGACCTGCGTCGGACACCGTTATTCCCGAAACACCTATATTATTAACATGCAAAGTTGGTAACCCACGCTCGGCATTTTCCGCCAAATATACCAACTCTGCAATTAAATCGGCATTGTACGTACCATCAAGATTAAATAACGGCGACGTTTCCGTAATTATCGGTCCTCCATTTTCGCCATTTGGATAACCATGGACTCTCATCGGCCCTGGTTGAAATGCAGTACCCATCAAAGTAACACAAAACGCAAGACAGACAATCCCCACAACAATTCCCAGTTGTTTTAAGTTTTTCATTTTGTTTTCCCCTCTATGATATTTTTAGTATGTACCATAATTTGCAAAAGATGTCTAATAATTTATTCGGGAGGTATTCTTTCATATTGCAATGGATACCAAGTAAGTATGTGATGTATAGATAGTCCCAATAAATCTTTTTCAAGAAACTCTCTAAAAATCTCTGTATCTGTTGTGCTATTGTTTATTTCATGTCGGACATTGTTCAAAGTGCTATACATCTCTATCTTACCTGCCTCACGAAACCGAGTCTGTGGCCCAGTCGATTCATTAATAGTCGCCATAAGAAAAACAGGAACATTATGTTGAACTGCGTATTTTATTACATGTCGCGATATATTAATCATTCTGTCCGCGGTATCACGGAATGACATTACAAGAACTCTACCGTTTGCTTTTGCCGCCTCTTGTATCAAAATACGATACAGCATAGTTGTTTCCCCGTTTCTGTCTGTAACAAACCTAAAATATTGTCCTCCATCCCACCAAAACGGCATACACCAATCAATTCGGAATTCATCCTTATAAAGATCTGTAACCTCAAAAACAAAATCCGTTTTCCGTTGTAGAAGATAAGCACGACGTGCATTCCTCGCGGAAAGCGGTTCGTCCGGTGTACTCTGATGCCAATCTGCCATTTGATGCGGTTCTATATTGAATTGGATGCCTGTCACCCTCTCTTCTGGATTAGATATATTGTTATATACTTTCAATCCGAACATTTGGCGGTTGAATGTATTTCTTGATGCACCTGGGAATAATATTCCGCCACCACTCCCAAACAATGCGTAAACAGTAATTCCATGTCCTGTCGCGGCACTTACAAATTCTTGCATTGGTCTTATATGCCTATCCATACGGGCTTCCGCAAATCTTCCATCCGCCACAATCCCCGCCGTAACCCCGATTACTTCTTCAAGCCCAGACATGCTTAAAAAAACATCCGTTATACCATTTCGCGCAGAAAATTCCAAAAGATGCAATGAATTTTCTAAATTATCATTCCTTATTGCACGCCACCAATATACTCCCGTCCTGCTTGTGTTTGGAACAAAAATCCGACCTTCGCAATAATCGCAATCATCATACCCATCGTCATCTACGTCGTCATCACATTTGCATTCACAATAACAATCATCTTCCTTATACCCGTTACCATTAATTCTCAACAAATAAATCCCAAATGCCAAAGAAACACCCGCATATAACAGTATACCAATAGCAATAATAAGATATATTATCCTTCGTTTCCCCATAAGACTCTAAAAATTAGTTTATCTCAATTTGTCCAATTTAACCAAAGCAAGTTTTTCATTGGTACCGAAAACATTAGATGTTATAATCTACAAATGAACAAATTGCGGGAAAATACATATCTTTATTCAAGGTCGGAAATCAACCACAACGAACACGGCACATGTTTTTACGAATTCCAACGCGGCAAATATGAATGCAGCGGAGGCAGTTGGTTTAAACCAATAAAACTAGGAACACCATGGAAAGACGATTCAATATATCTTTGCGATGACGAATTTTCCGAAATGGCACCATTTAATTATTTCATCAAAGAATTTGACCCTTACGGCATAAACTACCTAAACAAAGAATCTGGCATCAATTTTGTCACAGAATTAAGAAACTTTTCAAAATTATTAAACTCTGGGAAGCCATTAATTGAAATTCTCGAATACATGAAATTGTATGATTCAACTAAACCATGGGAATTGCAAATGGATGAAAAAATGCAAAAATTTTTAATAAAGAAACACAAATACACAAAAGAAAAAATTTCACAAATTCCAATCGAAAGTAAAAACTTCTACGAACAAAACCTAAAATCACTAGACTTAACAAAATTGCAAAATACAACAACTTTTCTATCAAACTGGATTGAAGAAAATCTAAAAACATTTGACACAATCTCAATCTGCGGAATTTAAACAAAAAAACGCCTTTCGGCGATTTTTTATGGACTATGAAAAATCGTTTTCGATTTTTCGATATGTCGGTTCATTAATTCCCAAAAAAGGCATAAAAACGTGCGTCAGCAACGCAACGAAGTTGCCTTTTTTAAATTCCAACTATTTCACTATTCACAACAATATTTTCAAACAACGCAGGAACCACCGTATCTTTAACATATTCAATCATATCATCCAAACTCGTAGAAACTTCCTCACCATAAATTTCGGTAATTCGAATAAAATAATCATTCCCACCAAATTGGAAGAATATAACCGCGGTTCTTACCATATTGAAACTTTCATCTTCTGTATAATTTGCGTGGGCGAATATTGGCATGTCGTCTACTATAAAAGCACTGACTGCTGTAGTACGAGACCATAAAACGATATCATCTAAGATTACTTCTTCATCAATATCAAATTTTTGTATGCCATTTTCTACCACTTCATCTGCATGAAGATTGTACGCGATCTCTAGTGCCGAATAAAACCCAGAAAGATAGTTTGCGAAATGATAATATCTGTGGGTACGAATTCGTTGATTTGCCATAAACCTATCACCATTATCCAACGTCACCCAACTACCTTCAACAGTATAACTTAAAAGCAAAGGTGCATCATTTGCAAGTTCCATCGATGATGTACCCCACATAGGAATAACGCCGAATAGTGGTGGAATTTGGTGTTCTCCGAGTAACAACAAACCTGGTATGCCACGCAAATTACTTTCTGATATTGGAAATCGTATAATGTCATTTGAATAAATTCTTGGTTGAGAAGGAATGTCAGGGTCAATTGGTGTTAACGCACCTCCATTTCTAGGCAAAGTAATCGGCAAAACGATTGAAAGGCAAACTATAACCGCAATAATTGCTGTCATAGCATGTTTAAAGAAAAAATTCTGTCCGTAATTAAATTTCACAGGTTTTTGTGCTAAATAAATTTCTTTATCTATCTTGTCAATAGACTTTTGGGTTTTTCTAACTGACCTTTTTCTAATCCTCTCGCCCACTAATTCGGTTTCCAAGAAATTAAATAATGCTTTTTCTTCTGCTCTCATTTGTTCCCTTTTAGATATATTAATGAATATGCAATGATATTGCATAATGTAATGATGCGTGCGTATTTATTCTCAACCATCCATTACCGCTAAGCCCATTTGCAACACGCAAATAAACATCTTGCCTAAACATATTGTCATCTGCATCAAAATACGAAACTATCTGATATCCAAAAGCAACCATTACGTGGTAGCCCGAATGTCTTACTAATGTAATGACATCTACCCCAATATCATTAGGTGATGGACCATTTGTAATATTATATCCACCGAGGAAAATAGACACAGGCATGCCATTCGCAATAGCCGTGAAAAACGATGGACTCATTTCGTTATATCCCGCCCTATGGAAACCTATTTCTGTTGATAAATCCCTAAAATGAACATATTGACCAAACCCAGTCAAATATTCCATAAAAGTCACACCAACTGCTCCACGTCCGCCCATGCGGATATGTAATTCGTCTATCATCTCATCTATTTGTGGTGTACGTACATTCCAAAACCAATTATTTCCAACTTGCCATCCTGGATGATGACCAGGAATTAATTGGGGAAATTGCCTTTGATACCATGCAATTTTATTAGTGGCAGCGGTCACCCCACAGTTAATGTTAGAAGCAATATCTGGCATTTGAGGCTGTATAGCATTTACCACTCTTTCACGTCTTGCAAAATGTATTTGTTCAAATATTATTTCTACTGGCGTCCCACCACGTGGTGCTATTGCCATATCTTTAAATCGTGTCTCTTCATAATATTGGGGATAAATGGTCGATGATGCTTGAACGCAAATAATGTTTGAACTCGTAGGAATTAATAACATTGAAAACGTAAAAACCATCATTAGTGTAAAAGTCGCAATTCTTTTCATGTTCCCCCCTTAAATTGCATCTTTTGTATTTATGATTGCATCCTCTATCTTGTTCTTGTTATACAACGCAATCAAAACCGACATAACCGCATCTTTTTCCTTCCCACTCAATCTCTGCAGCATTTCAATAATCTCGGTATCAATTTTGTATGACTCAAACTGTTCGGAAAATAATTCTTGCAAGGATGAATCGCATGCCTCGGCAATTCTTTCCAAATCTTCGATTGAAGGCGCGTAATTACCGTTTTCAATTCTCGACATGTAATATTCGCCGCGTCCAATCCTAAGACTCAAACTTCTTGCCGACAAACCCGCCCGCTTACGTAGAGCGATCAACCTCTCCAAAAGCCTTTCACGGATATGCATACGACTATATGTTACCAAAAATATTTAAACTTGTATATGACTTATTTAGTCATATTTTCGTCATTTCGACAAAATAAGACACGGAAAATGACTATTTGTGTTAGGACTTTTTCTTTATAGGTTATATACTGTGATTATTATAGTCATTTTCAAAGGAGAAAAAACTAATGAACAAACTATTAAAACCCCTCAAAGAAGAGCCATTAAACATCGCATGGAAAGAATATATTGACGCCAGAAACAAAAAATTATTCCCAAATGAAGAACACAAATTCAACCACCACGGCACCCTCGCGGAAATACAGGACTATATAAAACGATGCATTGGCGACGTACTTGATGAAAATATAGAACTACCACTAACCCGCGAATTTTCAAGCAAAGGCATGACTGAATTTCAAAAACTAACCTTCCTCATCGAAGAAACAGAAAAAGCACTTAATAACAACTGTTTCTTTGCCACAATAATTTACGACGAATACAGAATAGAAGACGGCACACAAGGAATATACGAAATAATAGAAAGCTACATAAAATGGATAGACACAAAAAAATAAACTTATTAAAAATAATACTTCATAAAAGCCAACCTTATTCCGGTTGGCTCTTTTCTCTTTCACACTTACTTCACGCATAGTACACCCATATCTGGTATTATATCTTAAATACTATACAATATATAGTGTCTTTTCTTATTCAACCAATCCCCTATTCTTTAACAGAATATCACTCTTAAATTTTGTGGTAAAATCTTTACCGCCATCAACAACAGCATGCTTCACCAATTTATCTATCAACAAACCATATGGCATGCCCGCCCTATGCCATAAATGATATGACAAAAATCCCGGAACACTATTTGCTTCATTCAAATATATCTTGATATTTTTATCTTGATTTTCAACATCGCCAATTCCTGTCACTAAATAATCAAATCTCACTACACCTTTTAAGCCAAACAAATCATACGCTCGCTTTGTCATTGATTGAATCTCTTTATACACATTGGCAAACCTTGGTTCTATAACTTCCTCCCGTTCACCTTGCTTACCTCCAGACTTTTTTGCAACGAATCCCCCTTCTTGCATGTATTTGTTGTCAAAATCTAAAAAACTTTTTTCTTTATCAATTTTTTCACATACGGACACATATATTTTTTCGCCAGATTTAAATGCTGCACAATTAATTTCGGCGGCATTGTCCAAAAATTGCTCAACAACCACGACATCATCCATCGTAAACGCAACACCAATCGCGGATTCTAACTCTACCATATCCTTTACAACGGAAATCCCTATACTACTACCCAAAGTATCTGGCTTAACAATGGCTGGCAATCCAATTTTCTTCACTATCTCGCTAATATTTTTTCCGATATCACCTACAAAATCTGATCGCCGTAAAGTTACAAACTTTGGCTGCAAAAATCTTTCCTTTCCTTTGCTTGAAGCAAGTATCTCCCTGGTAAAACTCTTACTCATCACCTTTGCCGCAGAAAATGCATCTGAACTTGTAATTGGTATACCCAATACCTTAAAATATCCCGCCAAATCGCCGTTTTCGCCAACACCTCCGTGACAACAATTAACAATGCAATCAATTTTGGACACCTCAACTTCTCCACGTATCCCACCCGTCCTAAACAATCTACCATCACGAAAAAATGCTTTATGCACTTTACCTCTACCGTTAATATAGTAATTAGGATTGGACAGACAATGCCCTACCAAAAAACAATTTTCCCGCGTCAAATAAACAAGATGTACATTAACCCCATCCATAACATGGCGCGCAGCATGTAACCCAGTCAAAATAGAAACATCATGCTCAACGCTTTTCCCACCAAAAACTATTGCAATATTCATATAAGGTTATATGAACACATGTCATCTTATGTTATAAGAACTACCAAGACTCAAGACCACAATTCACTACCTATATTGACAAAATATTAAATCCGCGTTATATTTTATATATGACCCAAGGAATGAAACAAGCCAACGAGTTGGTAAATCGTATTGTGGAGCGTTCCATGCATTTACCCTCTATCAACAGAGTAATGGAAATAGTGCAAAGTGAATTCCCCCATCTAACCCCTTTTGAATTTTACGAAATTGTTTCAATTATCATGGAACATGCTCCTATTCTTCAAGTTCTGCAAGTTTTACATTCTTACGGCTACTCAAAACGGCAACGGCATATACAATCGCCAACAAAAACAAAAATGAAATTACCCCGATAAAAGACCAAATCACGGCACTTACCGTACGCGTTCCACCTTCATAATATAACGATGTCCCCGCCATCACGGTATCATTATTCAAAACAACCAAAGCCACCGCAGCAACAGCCAAAGCAAAAAAATAAATCGCCGAAACCATAGTAAGCCCCGGTCGCCTTGTCATAAATTTGGCAAAACGATAATTGAATGTACCTTTACGTTGTTTGGCAATTTCTGGCGTTATTTCGGCACGCGGAATTGGGTAAAAGTTTATATCACTTGCCTCCACACTAGATTCAACACATTTTGCACATGCCTCCGCAATTACCTCACCATCACTGCGAATTTCGGTCGAACTTTCGGCACATTCAACACAGGCATTGTCGCCAATCACCTTCGTTAACACATCCGAATCAATTAAACTTTTGTCATTTTCCATAATCATATTATACAATCAAAACAAAAATAGGTCAAGAGATACGGACAAACTACCACCCTTCAACAATTTAAAGATTAATACGCAAAATTCGACAACCACTATTGACAGAAGTTCATAATTGGTTTACAATCCAATTATGAACGCTAAAAAAAGAACATTTGATAACAAACAACAAAATTCTAACGAGAGCGGAACAATAATCGACATCCAAGGACGCCACTATGTCCAAACAAAAGACGGTAGAACATATTACCTGCCCGACACATTCCAAAAGAACTTCAAATTAAATGCACAAGTAAAATTCAGGGCCCGTTCGTGCCAAACAGTACAAACGGTCAGAATTGACCAAACCGCAAAAGCACAAGAAAAATCAAAACAAGGCCAAAAGAGTGGTATCGACTACGCTGCGTTCAAAAAATACATCGCAGAACAAGTATCAAAAAGAAAACAAGATTATGATAATTGCACCCCCCCCCCCGAATCGTCAGGTCAATTCGACCAGGATGAATTGGGGGTTTTTGAAAACTACGGTCTACCAATTGAATTTTCGCCAGAAGCACTCTACCAAGCAGAACAAGTTGCATCCGAACCAATTGATAATCAATTAAACAAACGCACCGACCTTCGTGACATGCAAATCATAACAATTGACCCGGCAACGGCAAAAGACCTAGACGACGGGGTCAGTTACCAGGTCCTTGAAAACGACAATATCCTACTGGGTGTTCATATCGCCGATGTCGCCCACTATGTCCGCGAAGGCACACAACTATACAAAGAAGCATTTGAAAGAGGAACAAGCACATACATCCCAAACAAAGTTGTACCAATGCTCCCCCATACATTATCAAGCGGAGTATGTAGTTTAACAGAAGGCAACGATAGATTGGCACTTTCCACCTTCATGGAAATTGACAAACACGGCAACGTTATATCCCACGAAATTATGGAAAGTATAATTAACGTCGCAAAACGTTTTTCGTATGATGAAGTTACATTACTATTAAATGACGGACCTACACATTTGGGATCCGAACTTAGCGATATTGAATATCTCCCATTGTTACAGGACATCGCAAACATTACACGAACCATATCCACCAAAAGAAAAGAACGCGGTGAAATCGCATTCGATAATCCAGAAGCCAAAATAACAAAAAACAAAGAAACGGGTGAAATAGAAAATATAGAAGCATACCCATGTGATGAAAGCCACCAAATGATAGCAACATCTATGATTTTGTGTAACGAAACAATTGCATCACATCTTGAAAACTTACCCCTACCAAATATCTATCGAACACACAAAGAACCAAGCGCCAAAAAGGCACATGATTTGGTAACCCTACTAGACACATTTGGGATACCACATAATCTAGACCCCAACGAAATAGACGATAACGAAATCGCCGATATCATAAACAACCTTGACGACGAAACAAGAAAAATCATCTCATCCGAAGCCATCGCCTGCATGCAAAAAGCATTTTACAGCCACATCAACGAAGGACACTATGGACTAGGATCAAATGCATATTCACACACTACCTCCCCAATACGAAGATTCCCCGACCTCTTCACCCAACACATAGTCAAAGATATTCTTTTGAAAGACCAATTCTTATCCCAAGAAGAAATGTCATCATTAAACCAAAAGGCCGAACACGTAGCCAGATACAGCACGTTCAACGAAATGCGTGCAGATAAAATAGAAAACGAAATCAACGAATTAAATACACTCAAATTTATGGAAACACAAATTGGCAATGTATTTGAAGGACACGTAACAAATATCACCAAGAAAAACATCTCCGTAATATTGCAAAACACAATACGCGGTAAGTTAATAACCGAAAACGAAGGTTATAAACCGGGACAAAAATTAACAATGCAAGTAGTCGGTGTAAATATGTCGGACAAACAAATCAAATTCAAACCGGCAGAACAAGTATCCGAAAATGTGATATCTAAATTAGACGAACTTATGAACCCAAATCCTATTGAAGAACGCGAACCCACCGATCAAGATATGTTAAGAATCATGCACGAATATACATTTGACGAAATTCATAATCAACGCCATACCGACGAAATAGAATCTGAACCGGCATAACTTTAATATTCAACCTCCCACAATATCAACCCTTTAGCATCTACCGTTTTCCCGGCCATATTTCGGTCTTTTGATTTTAAAATTTTATCTACATCACTCACCAATATCTTACCATTACCTACATCCAACAATGTACCCACAATTATTCGCACCATGTTTCGCAAAAAACCATTTCCACATATCTTAAAAATTATTTCATCACCATCATATTTTATTTCTAATTCGTGAATGGTACGAACTTTATCTTCTTTGTCCGTTTGAACATTACAAAATGATGTAAAATCATGTTTACCTATCAACATCTTTGCGGCATCTCGCATCGCATCAACATTGGGCATTTCATATATCTGCAACATATAAGAATCACGCAAAGGGCTGCGAAATTTACTTACATAGCACCGATATACATATGTCTTTGCTACCACAGCATACCGTGCATTAAATCCGTCTTCAGCGACTTCAAAATCCCGAACAGCAATCGGTGGTGGCAACATTGAATTCACACGGCGAGCCAAATTAAATAACTCTATATCGTCAAAATTACTTTTAAGAGAAATCTTAAAACTGCAAACTTGTGACCGTGCATGCACCCCCGCATCTGTGCGACCGCTGGCATGGAGCGTGATTTTTTCGCTAAAAATTTCGGTCAACGTTTCTTCCAAAACCTGTTGCACACTCAACCCATTTTTTTGTCTTTGAAACCCGCAATAATTCATGCCGTCATACTCGCATTTAAACTTTAAAACCATGATTTAATCATAACAAAAAGTCTTATGCTTAGCAAGAAAATCCATGTTATAATCATCAAAAAGGGAGATTTTTTATGTCTAAACGCAAAAATCAAAGAACATTCAACGGAAACGAGGCCGCTGCATATGTTGCATTTAATATGTCTGAATCGGCGGGAATTTACCCAATCACCCCATCATCTGATATGGCGGAATATTGCGACATGTGGGCGGCAAAGGGACAAAAAAATATCTTCGGCACCATTCCCAAAATAATTCAAATGCAATCGGAGGCGGGTGCGGCTGGAACTGTGCATGGTTTGGCGGCTGCAGGTGCATTGACAACAACATTCACTGCGTCACAAGGGCTTTTAATGAAAATCCCAAACATGTACAAAATCGCGGGAGAATTATTGCCATGTGTAATACATGTATCGGCACGTACATTAGCAACCCATGCCCTATCAATCTTCGGCGACCATTCCGACATTTACTCAACCAGAGCAACAGGTTTCGCAATGTTATCATCCAATTCTGTTCAAGAAGCCCAAGACATGGCACTAGTATCACATCTATCAACGATTGAGGCAAGCTACCCTTTCCTACATTTTTTCGACGGATTCCGCACATCGCATGAATTTCAAAAAATTGATGTAATCGAACCCGAACAAATGAAAAAATTAATCAACATGAAAAAGGTCCACGAATTCAAACAACGCGGATTAAACCCAAACAAACCCCACCAAAGCGGAACGGCACAAAACCCAGACACATTCTTCCAAAACCGTGAAGCATGTAACAATCACATCGACGCGGTCTACCCAATTGTAGAAAAATACATGGAAAAGGTCGGCAAATTGGTCGGCAAAGACTATCGCCCGTTTGAATATTTTGGACACCCAAACGCCGAATACATAACCATAGCAATGGGCAGCGCATGCGACACAATAGAAGAGACAATTTCACAACAAAACGCTCACGGCGCAAAATACGGCCTTATAAAGGTACGTCTATACAGGCCATTCAACACAGAAGCATTCATCAAAGCAATCCCAACCACCGCAAAAGTTTTAACTGTACTTGACAGAACAAAAGAAAATGGGGCAAGCGACCCACTATATCTAGACGTAACATCATCATTGTTTGAACACCAAAAAAATATCAAGGTCTTGGCGGGTAGATACGGGCTTTCATCCAAGGAATTCAACCCAAATATGGTGGCAACAATTTACAAAACCATGAAAGAATCTACTCCACCCGCAAAATTCACAATCGGTATTAAAGATGACGTAACACATAAATCATTGCAAATACAAAATTTCCCAGAACTCACCGAAGAGGGCGGTTACGTATTTTACGGTCTAGGCTCGGACGGTACCGTTTCCGCAAACAAAAACACATCGTATATTGTAGGCGACAACACAAATATCTACGCCCAAGCATATTTCGTGTACGATTCAAAAAAGAGCGGATCCACAACAACATCACACCTACGCTTTTCCAAAAACCCAATCAAAAGTGCATACCTAATCAAAAACCCACTTTTTGTTGCTTGTCACAACCAATCATTTTTAACACGATTCGACATGTTGGGCGGAATCAAAAATGGCGGTACCTTCCTACTAAACACCACATACACCAAATCAGAAATTGAAAAGATTCTCCCCCCTCTTTACAAAAAGACTATGGCCGACCGTGAGATCAACTTCTACACAATCAACGCATACAAAATCGCGGAGGAAATTGGTCTTGGCTACCGAATCAATACAATCATGCAAAGTGCATTCTTTAAATTATCGGGTGTCATGCCATACGACCAATCAAAACAACTAATGAAAGACGCCGCGAAAAAATCCTATGGGAAAAAGGGTGAACACATCCTCAACATGAATTACGCAGCAATAGACGCCGCAGATAAATATATCGAAAAATTTGAAATCCCATCATCTTGGGCAAATTTGGATGCAAAACCATTAAACCCAAAACCAAGTAAAGACAAATACTACAACGAATTTTGCCATTTAGTCAATTCGTTACAAGGAAATGATCTTCCCGTTTCATCATTCTCCCCAGATGGTCGCGTACCTACCGCAACAACCCAATATGAAAAACGAAATATCGCAACCGCACTTCCTAAATGGTTAGAACACAATTGCATCCAATGTAACCACTGTGTCTACGTATGCCCACACGCAACTTTACGCGCGCATTTACTCCACGACAAACAATTGTCAAAATCACCAAAGGATTTTCCAACGTTAAAGGCAATCGGTTTCCCCGACAAACACTACCGCATACAATTAAACCAAGAAGATTGCACTGGATGCGGTGTTTGTGCAAAAATATGTCCATCCCGTGAAAAGGCATTGGAGATGGTGCCATTCAATGAATTATCAGAACATAAAAACTACGTTTTCACAAAAACATTACCCTACCCCGCAATCGAACCAACTAACGTTAAAAACAGCCAATTTCTCGAACCATATTTTGAATTTTCTGGCGCATGTGCTGGTTGCGGACAAACACCATACATCAAATTAATCACCCAATTATTCGGACGCAACATGATTATTGCAAATGCAACAGGATGTACCTCAATTTACGGCGGTTCATCCCCTACCGTACCATATTCCAAAGATAAGGACGGACGCGGTCCGGCATGGGCAAATTCACTATTCGAAGACAATGCGGAATTCGGCTACGGGATAAGGTTAGCCCACGACATCCGTCGCGAAGAAGTAAAATCAATGGTGGAAACACTCGCAAACGAAACCACAGATTCCGAAATCAAATCTATATGTGAACAATACATCTCAACATTTGACGATGCAAAACCAAATGACATTGCATCAACAGAACTTATCAATACTCTAAAATCAAAAAAGATCGGCAAGGACATAATAGACCGTGCCGACGCACTAAACAAAAAATCTGTATGGATAATCGGTGGTGATGGTTGGGCATATGATATCGGGTTCGGTGGACTTGACCACGTCGCCGCAAACAACGAAGACGTAAATATTCTCGTCCTCGATACCGAGGTATACTCCAACACTGGCGGTCAACAATCAAAGGCCACCCCTGCAGGAGCAATCGCAAAATTCGCGGCGGGCGGAAAACCAACCAACAAAAAAGACCTTGGCCTCATGATGATGAATTACGATAATGTATACATCGCACAAATCGCAATGGGCGCAAATTACCAACAAACACTAAACGCAATACGCGAGGCCGAATCCCACAAAGGCCCATCAATAATCATCGCCTACGCAACATGCATAGGCCACGGTATCGACATGTCCGAATCACAAACAATCATGAAAAACGCGGTAAACGCAGGATATTGGTCATTATACCGCCGCCACCCACAAAAAGGATTAACAATAGATTCCAAAGCCCCAAGCGCCAACTTCAAAGACTTCCTAAGAAACGAAACCCGATACAAATCATTAGAAAAACAAAACCCAGAAGCGGCCGAGCAATTATTCGACCTAGCCGAACAAAACGCAAGAAAACAATTCGAGAAATTACAAAAATTGGCGGAGTAATAAAGTTCATTTTTAAAAAAACTGCAGGAATATCGCAGTTTTTAATTATTTTTCTTCTTTGTATATAGAGCAATCTTTCCCAATTTTAGTATATTTCTCTGCGCCTTTTTCGTTAAGTGGAAACGGATGATTAACAACTCTACCAACAGTTTCACCACTCATAGCACAGAAAAATTCTGTCTTGAGCAATGCCCTATTCCTAATCTGGGTCTGATATTTTCTTAAATGTTCACACCCAGAACAACTTATCAAATTGCTTTTTAACATTACCTATATTAACACATAGCTAAATCTAATGTCAATATCACCCAACCCGCACAAAATCCCGCGACACAAACCCCGTCCTTCCCCCAAAATTCACTTGGAAAAAATTCCCCGCAATATCGGTTATATCCAACCGCGTTCCATTTGGAATCGTTGTAATAATACTCGCCGTCGCATTCGGCGCGGATCTCATATTTAAATTGCCACCGGCGGTCGCAACGGTTCCCGTAGTCGGCACAAATCGCACAAAATTCCCCGAAACCCAACCGTTTCGTCCGTCCAAATTAATTTGATACCACCCGTTTTGTTCACCCAAAATTGTAACACGCGTACCATTAGGAACGGTCCCAATAATCCCTGCCCCCGTATTCGGTGCGGACCGTACATTCAAAACACCACCGGCGGTTGTAATAATACCCTGCAACCCCTGCCCAGATGGTGGCGGTGTTATCGGTGGCGGGACAATGCCCCCACCCGCACCAAGACATGCCTCAATACCATCCGCCGTTGCGTTCACAATTCGTGAAAAATTTTGATCTAACCTTACGTTGTCTTGGTCGTTGCTTATAAATCCATATTCGACCAAAATTGCCGGTGCATTTGTTGCCGTCAAAACGGTAAAATTAGCCGAACGAACTCCCCTATTTGCAAATACCCCCAACCCATTAACGGCATTCAAAACACTATTTGCACATGCAACAGAACGCGCACTTGCATTGTTTGCCGTCCAAACCTCAAAACCATTTGCCGCCGCATTTTCCGCTGCATTCCTATGTACAGACACAAATAAATCGGTCGGATTCGCATTAGAAATTCGCGCCCGTTCCTGCAAAGACAAAAAAATATCCGTTTCCTTAGTATAAATCACTCGATGTCCACGTCGAGATAATTCACGACCGAGTGCTATCGAAAGTGCCAAATTATCCGCCTTCTCCATACGACCATCACGCGTCGCACCCCAATCGGATGCACCATGACCAGAATCAATTACAATAGTTGCCATGGATTTAGTTATGTTTAAAGAATAATTTTGGTGAAAGCATTTGCTTTTCTTGCTTAATAAGATTATATATTATATATGAACAAAAAAACTATAGTCCTCGATTTTGATAATGTAATCTGTGACGACCACTATGTTAACCCACTAAACAATTATCTTGAAGCAACAGGAAGAAAACCCCTAACAAACATCTATAAACACGATGGTGAAGGCGGATATCCTAATATCCAAAACTTTATAGACGAAAATGATATGAAAGATTTCTTTAAATTCTTTCAATCAAATAACACATACAAAGGGGCAAAACCACTTCCAGGCGCTATTAAGGGGGTAGAAAAACTGTGCAAACACCATAACGTTTTTATAGTAACCGCAAGCACCCGCACACGAGAACACGCAAGAGAATTCTTAGACAAATTCAATTGGATGTTAGACCATATGCCATTCTTTGACCCGAAAAAAATTATAATGTCAAACGATAAATCCATTATCAACGCGGATATTATTGTTGACGACCGCATTCGACATTTAACAGAAAATTACAAAACAAAAATACTTTTTACCGCCTACCACAACACAAACATAAAACAAACGGAACTAGACAAAATCGGCGCAATTCGCATTTCAAATTGGGAAAATTTGATTAATAATCTGATCCTCACGGATTCACTTTAAAATATCTTTCACGACCTGGGCAATATTTTCAACGGTAAACCCAACACTTTTCCGCATGTCGGATTCACTTGACGAATGTCCAAATTCTTCAAAACTTATAATTGCACCTTTTCCATCTTTTACATTAACATACTTATGCCACATGTCACCTGTACCCATTTCAATAGCCACAACCGGCAAGTTTTTAACAATCACACTTTCTCTATAAACCCTATCCTGCCCTGCAAACAATTTTTCGCACGGCATACTAACAACCCTAACACCAACACCACTTTGCTCAAGAACCTTTGCACTTTCAACTGACAATCCAACTTCCGCACCAGTTGCTAACAATATGACACTTGGTTTCAATCCCTTGGTTTCATAAATCACATATGCACCTTTTTCAATTGTCGCCATGTCCGCCTTGACACATTCGCCTAAATACGAACCGAATTCCCCGCCACGACTTAAAACCGATGCCGCTGGAATTTCCTTTTCGTATACATACTTGTAAACGGCCGCGACCTCATAATCGTTTGCCGGTCTGAACACATGAAAACTTGGCACCAATCTAAGGGCAGAGATATGTTCATTCGCTTGGTGTGTAGGCCCATCCGGCGGATTACCAAACCCGTCGTGCGTAAAAATATAATGCACAGGCGTATTCATCAATGCACTCAACCGCAAAGACGGCTTCAAATAATCTGAAAATGCCAAAAACGCGGAACAATAAGGCAAAAATCCATGCAACGCAAGCCCATTACAAATGGCGGCCATCCCATGTTCACGCACACCAAACGCTAAATCCCTTTCCCCAACAAATGCCATAGTAGTAGAAGCAACATCGGCACTTCCACCCCAAACACGCGGAGATTGCGCCGCGACCTGTCTTAACATTGCCTGCCCAACCATTCTCAAAGCTGCGGACTTTCCTTCGGCCACTACATTGAATGTACGTTTAGTTTTCTTATTTCCTTCCGTCTTTGTAATGAATTGTTCTAATTCTGCCCATTCTTTCGGATTTTTCTTTGCGTAAATTTCAATATCATTCGTCCATTGTGCATGTAATCCAATCTTTTCTTTTTCAATTACTTTAAAATGCGACATAACATCTGCATCAATACCAAAAAATTCTTGGGTCAATCCCCATTTCTTACGTAATTCTGCACACTCTTCTGCCTTTAAAACTTGACCATGTGCTTTGTGTGTTCCCTCCGCACTGGCACCATATCCAATTGACGTCCTACAAATAATCAAAGTAGGTTTATCAGATCTCTTTGCTTGCCCAATCGCCGCACTTATTGGTGCTGCTTCATTTGCATTTGCGACTTCTATAACATTCCAACCACATGCCCTAAATCGCATTGCTGTATCTTCTTTATCACTCATACCACGAGGCCCGTCCAATGTAACCTCATTCGCGTCATACAACATAATCAACTTGTTCAATTTCCAAAGCCCCGCAAAAGCACATGCCTCATAAGCCACACCTTCCATTAAACAACCATCCCCAGCAATACAATATGTATAATGGTCAACCACACTCAACCCTTTGTTATATCTATACGCCAATTCCTTTTCCGCCAGCGCAATTCCAACAGCCATCCCAATACCTTGCCCCAATGGTCCTGCACTTGCATCTATCCCCAACTCTGGCAAAACCTCTGGATGCCCATGCAATCTTGACCCATATTTACGGAATGTTTTTAATTCTTCTTTACTAATTGGAAATCCAAACATGTGCATCGCCGAATATAACAAAGCGCTACCATGCCCCGCAGAAAATACAAATCTATCACGATTAAACCAATCTGGACGACTTGGGTCGACATTCATTGCCTTATACATCGCATACATAATCGGCGCCGCACCCAAAGCAATACCCGAATGGCCGCTGTTTGCATGTGAAATAACTTCGGCGGACATCACTCGCAAGGTATCAACTGCACGTTTCTCATTTTGAATATAATTCATTAAAATCTCCTTTTTCTTAACTATAATTATACACAAGGATAAGATTTTGTCATGCAAATAATATTAATTACATTCCTTTAAACAACTCTGATTTTTCAAATTCTCTTCTTGCATCGTTCAAATTATGCGGCAAACTTTCAATGCCTTCCATTTTGCCCACATCACCATCAATTGCTGGTGTCAATTCGATATTATTTTTTACACCATCCATTCCCGCCCTTAAAATTCCGGCAACTCCTGCATATGGGTTCATTGTAGAATCTGGACTACGAACCTCTACCCTTGTTGCTTCTGCACTTGTGGTGGGAATACGTATCATTGCGCTTCTGTTGTGATATCCCCAACATACCGATGTCGGGGCCTCACAATTTGGAACCAAACGCTTATATGAATCTTCTGTAGGGTTTGTCAAATACACCAATCCCTTAGCATGTTTCAAAACACCCGCGGTAAAAGAATTTGCTACCATCGAAAGCCCCCCGTCATCATGAAATACATTTTCATAATTATTACCTTTAATCAATTTGAATATATTTTTAAAATCAAGACCACGCTTTTTCATCAAAGAAACATTAGTATGCAACCCACTACCATTAACACCATCAAATGGCTTCGGATCAAAATTGGCATATAATCCGTGTTTTTGTGCAATCCTTTTGGTAATAAGTTTTCCCAAAATCAAATTATCGCAACTACGCATTGCATCGGCATACTTATAAGTAATCTCAAATTGCGACGAAGCACGTTCATGATGTGCAGTCATAGGAATAATACCAGCGTTTTCTAATTCCAACATAATTTCATACATGACTTGTTCCGATAAACTACCAATTTCAATATCGGCATAACTTTTTTCGTCGACAAATACATCTTTTCGGTTTCTGTCCGTCGACATATTTTTAAGCAAAAAGAACTCTGGTTCAAATCCAACATTTGCATAATATCCAAGATCATTAATCGAATCTAATTCCTTTCGTAAAACAGAACGCTTGCATCCTTTCGCCGATGATCCGTCTGGATTTTCTATATAACACATTGCCAAACCAACACCACCAGACAACATTCTAAAGGATTCAAAATCCGGATTAAGCAACAAATCAGATTTATTCACATCTGCCATCCCATAGATACTAGACCCATCAATACCCACATTTCCATCCAACGCACTATCAAAGTTATTCTTACCAATATCAATTGCTTTGGGCGTACCCTTGGTATCAACAAAGATAAATTTTAAAACATTGACCCCATCATCTTTCATCATTTTCAATAAATCAGACTTTTTCATAAAAATTTCACCATTTCCTTAAATTAAGAACTTCATTTTGTAACCAAACAAAAACACCCAAGCCATTGCTCAGGTGTTCTTAATTCAAGATTTAATTTTTCCTTGAACCCTAAGCAACTAAAATAAGTGCATAGGATTCCCCACACACTATTGTCGTTGTTCTTGCTGGTTCAAGCTTTTTAAGTTCATAATCTTCATTATATTACGGAATAATAAAAAAGTCAACTAATTAATCCATCTAATCATCTCACTACTTTTCGGCAAAAGGATTAGCATGCCCATGATGTCCACCACCACTATGCGTGCTACTATGCCCATGACCCCTATGCTCCAACAATTCATGTCCATGACCATGAAACGGTTTCAATTCTACCAACACAACATCTACACCAATTTTACAAATCCTCTCAAATGGAATGAATATATCACCCTTCCTTTTGAATATTGCAAAACCACCCTCACCAGGCACAACAAACCCAAGCACCCTAGCACTTTGCCGAGAAAATACAACATCGACGATACGGCCAAGTACCTTCCCATCAATAACATTAACAACCTGCTTAGATCGCAATTCGCAAAAACTTAACTCATGACTCATATTCCAAATACCCCAATGCCTATATATATGCAAGCATCGACACATTTCGACAAAGAAATTTAACCAACCCCAATTGATTATCACTTTCAAAACCATTTAAAAGGTCTTACGTTACACGTAATATACATTATATGGTATTATGCCTACAAAAACACACTAAATATTGATAACAATCAAAGCCCTACCCCGCGACTAAAGCCATCACTAACACAAGATATTTAACCCATACATCACAGTCACACACACAATACAGCTAAAACCTCTTTCTCACACCATCTATTGCGTTTTTTTCCAATCTACTTACCTGGGCCTGGCTTATACCCACCTCTTCACTCACTTCTACTTGTGTTTTTCCTTGAAAATATCGCATAAACAAAATCTGTCGCTCTCTGAAATTCAATGCCTCAATCGCACGTTTTAACATAATATCCTCTAACCAATCATCACTTGTTTTTCCATCACTTGAAACGCGCTCGATTATTGTCACCGTCTTTCTGCCTTCCTCAAACAAAGTCTCATCCAACGACAATGTTGTAGAGGTAGCATTCAACGCAAAATACACCTTCTTATAAGGTTCGTCAATCGCACGGGCAATATCATCTATGCTAGGCTCTTGGTCCGTCAACTTCATAAGATTTTCTTTTGCAACCAATGCCTTGTACGCTGTATCACGCATACTACGACTTACGCGCAATGAATTTGTATCACGTAAAAACCGCCGAATCTCCCCTATTATCATTGGAACGGCATATGTTGAAAATTGCACACCAAAACGCGGCTCAAAATTATCTATTGCCTTTATTAATCCGACACATCCCACTTGGAACACATCATCATTAATCGTCTTTTTTATATACTTCTGTATAACACTTAAAACCAACCTAAGATTGGCATGAATAAATTCCTGCCGAACATCTTCATTGCCACCCTTAATTAATGCCAACATCTCTAATTGTTGCGCATTAGAAAACTTCGGCAATACAGAAGTATCCACACCAGTAATTTCTACTTTACCAACCATTAAAGTATATTTTTCACAATTTCATACCTTAATATGCAAGATCACACCAACTAACCCCATTCACCCGAAAACCTACCCTACCATTGCGTTCAGTATTTTGTCCAATTAAACAAACCACCGTTCCATCAACCAATTTTTCAAACTTAGCAAGCGTCTTTGCATTCGGAAAATGTACACACGATGCCTTATTTTTACCATCATCCAACATAAATGTGAAAAATGGCTTCTTTTCGCCGCCCTCTACAACTTCTTCACCCTCTTTTGGTTTTGCCGTGAATTCTCTCCTTGTAAAATTCACAATAACACCTGCAATCACTTGGTCATCGCCAGAAACCTTTAAAAATTCCACATAGATAGGTCGTTCTTTAATTGGCTTTCCTAAATAATATTCTAACCCCTTTATCTTCATCGCCTTATTGACTCTAGCGCTTTCCTCAACTGTATTTTCTGCGATAAATTTATCTATAAAAGATTCCTCACAAATATTTGCACTACCCTCTTTCTCTATTATTTTAACGGAAAATTCATCAAAATATTCCTTACGCAAACTATCAATATAATTGTCCAACACCCTCCCGTCTTTCACGTAATTGGCATTTTGCTTACTCAATGTCAAATCAATCCGAAAACCACCTTCCACCCTTTTCACCTCAACATCATCATCACTTACATCCATTGCAAGCACAAAACTCGTCTTTAAATGTTTAATCACATACAACTTCAACAAAACATCATCTATATAATTTTTTTCGTAAAGAAATTCAAAAGAAAAATTTTCATCTGTATGTGCCTTAACATTTTTAATAAATTCACTTTCAAGATGATTTTTCAATGCATCAATCTCACTACTTAATTCATCACTATATGCAAAAATGGCTTCTAATTTATTAATACCTTCATCGTAATTACAACCCTTCAATCTAATGCCATTGAAAAATGGCGATATAGAAAACGCCAAATGTTCTAATAATTCTAAAGGATGTATTTTGTTAACCATATTTCAACCTATATCATAACAAAAATCGTAAACACAAGAGTAATAAATGCGGCGTTAAACGCAACCCCATCCAATCTATCCATTAACCCGCCATGACCCGGCAACCATTTACCAAAATCTTTGATACCGTTTTTACGTTTAATCCAACTTGCATAAATATCTCCGGCCTGCGTTAATATCGACCCGACTAAACCAACACAGAAAATAACCAAGTTAACAACCCATGCAACACCAACTTGCTCCGTCATAAATTCACGTATACCCGACGATGTAGCCATAATCAACAACACGGTCAATGCACCCAAAACACCACCGAACAATCCACCAATAGCACCACTAATGGTTTTACCTGGACTGATCTTAGGGCATAATTTCTTACCTTTAAATAACTTGCCAACAACATATGCCGTAGTGTCTGTTGCCATACTGATAACAAATACCAACAATAACGCAAACAAACCTAAAGCAACAAATGGAATATATTCACCAGTAGCCTCCGAAACCCTTTGGTGGGATGTAGCAATATTCACACCAAAATGATTCAATGGTATCAACATAAAAAGCAACAATGTTGGATACAACAAGATTTTAAAATACTCAAGCACTACCCTAAAACTTTCTTTACCAATCTCTTTCTTTTGGAGACGACATTCTTTCAAAAACTCCTTGTCTGTATAACTCATCAAATAGACGTAAATTGAAAGACAAAATAATAAGAATACCTGAATTACTAAATGCAACCAAAACGGGAAAGGATTATCTACCAAAATTCCCAACAAAAACGCCAAATAGGAAAGCGCAATATATGGATACATATAATAATCACGCAGACCCTTAGAATCCAAATTCTTAGCACGGAATACTTCAAATACACAAAACCATACTAAAATAATTACAATAGCATCAAATACAAAAACCGTCAATTGACGCAAAGCAAGTGCCGCAGCCAACGCAATAAACAACGTAAGCCACGTTATTATTCTTTTATTTCGCTCTTTGGAAAAATCAATCATTATGAAGTAATAATATCATGTAAATATAAACATAGTCAAGTTATTTCGCAATCAAAACCATCATCACACATTATCTAACTAACTTTCTAGTCCCTCTATTTGTTTCAACAAGCATAACAACTACCGTAAAAAGCAACGCTATCAAACCAATTCCGATAGACGCAAGTGCAACATTCTCACTCCCCCATGTACTAGGAGTAATTTGGCTGGCAACCGATGTTCCTGCATAACTGGTCATACCATCGACAATAACCAAAACAACACCAAACAACACAAAAACAAACGCCAAAGCACCAGTAACACGCGCCATAATAGTACCAATAGTAGTAACCTTCATATCGGTTTCATTCATCTCGGCATCACACACAACCGGATAATCCATACATTTGTTCTCGGTAGGACAAAATACCTTCACCCCATCACAATAACACGGTAAAAGATACCCATCTTTGCAAACTTTATTTCCTTTGTTTTCCATATATTAGTTATAGCAATTTTTTAATAGGCTGTCAATCAAAATTAGTTCCATTCAATCAAATATAATGATAGACTCTTTCCATGAAAGAATTCGTCAAAGAAAAATTAAACTTAATCAATAATGGATTAGACAAATATTTGACACCCACCGAACCCAAAGAAATTTCAGAAGCAATGCGTTACAGCACCCTAGGCGGGGGCAAGAGATTACGCCCCATGTTAATATTATCGGTATGCCAAATGTTTGGTGGAAATATTAATACCGCACTCCCCTTTGCATGCGCATTAGAGATGATACATTGTTATTCGCTCATCCATGATGATTTACCCGCAATGGACGATGACGATTTAAGACGCGGAAAACCCACCAATCACAAAATATTTGGCGAAGCAATGGCGATTTTAGCTGGAGACGGATTATTAAACACAGCATTTGAAATAATGGCAAACGCATGTGTAAATGACAATAACAAAAACACAACAACAAAGGCCATGGCAAAAATAGCAACATGCGCAGGCACCACCGGAATGATAGGCGGCCAAGTCAGAGACATCCTTTGGGTCAACAAAAGAATAACCCAAGAAGAATTAATTCAAATACATCATAACAAAACGGCAAAACTTTTCATTGCCGCATTTACTGCGGGTGCAATTTTGGCCGATGCAGATGATGACACAATCAAAAGAATGGAATTAATAGGCGAAAAATTCGGTTTAGCATTTCAAATCCATAACGACCTACAAGACATCTTCGGCACCGAAGAAAAGGTAGGTAAAAAAATTGGCGGTGATGCCGATAACAACAAACACACATACCCATCAATATTTGGATTAGACGAAACAAAAAAGCGATTAAAAGAACTCAAACAAGATGTCTTCAACTTACTATCAAAAGAAAAAAATTCAGACCTCCTAATAGGTTATCTGAATAATTTACTTGATTGATTATTAAACTTTTCCAAAACGTCTTTTTCTTTTTTGGAAATCAACAATACATTTATCTATTATCTTTTCTGTTAATGCCGGCCAATGTGGTTCGATAAACAAAAATTCTGAATATGCCATTTGCCACAATAGGAAATTAGATATCCTTCTTTCACCACTTGTACGTATAATCAAATCGGGATCGGGCAAATCTGCATTATATAAATACTTCGCAAATTCTACTTCACTAATTTCTCCCTTCCTGTTTGTGACCTTAGTGATATTGTTAACCGCCCTAATTATCTCGGCACGACCACCATAATTAATACAAAGATTCAACGTACATCTTGTACATTTTCTAGTCTCATGCATTACTTCGTTTAACTTATCTTGCAAATCTTTCGGAAAACGAGTAATATCACCACTTGCCACTACCTTGATACCATGTTGCAAAAATTCATCTAAATCTCTGTGCATATTTTCGCGGATGATTTTAAATATCTCATCTAATTCTTCCTGCGGCCTGTTCCAATTTTCTGTACTGAAACCGTAAACACTGACTACCTTAATTCCCAAATCGGCGCATCTTTTGGCCGCCATAATGGCACGGGTATAACCAATCCTATGCCCATAATGACGCGGCAAACCACGCTTACTCGCCCAACGTCCATTACCATCCATAATAAACGCAACATGTGCGGGTACTTTGTTCAAATCGATTTTCTTATTGATTTTTACCACTTTATCCAAACTCTCCACCATTTTGGTTTCCGCTTTAGTGATATTGTCTTCTGTTACATTCATAATATTCTACAACTTCCCTTTTTGTCTTCCTTTCATCCTATACTAATGGAAGCTTAGAGTAATCGGTTCCTTTTGAGTTTTTGGCAACGATGCGGGAGAGTTTCCTTAATCGCGTCGCTCAGCCACCAGCAGCCCTCTACCAGTACAGTGATGGTGGCTGAGTGACCTATATATAAAAAACTCGAACACGGTTTTGCAAAAACTCAAAAGGAACCGATTACTCTAAACTTCCATTATTTCGCTTTCTTTATTTTGCAACAACTTATCCAAACTGGCGATATAATTATCAAGCAACTTCTGGATATCCTTTTCTACGGATGAAACCTCATCCTCACTTATATTATCCTCTTTAGATGCTTTTTTCAAACTATCCATAGCCCACCTGCGGTCATTTCTCATCCCCACTTTACCCTCTTCGGCTATCTTGCGGACCTGCTTTACCAACTCTTTACGTCTATCTTCGGTAAGCAACGGGAAAATCATTCGTATGACACGACCATCATCGATTGGATTTGCACCCAAATTTGCAACAGACAGTGCCTTACACACCTCACGTAATACCGCCGTATCCCACAAAGAAATTACAATTGTACGCGAATCGGCACATGTAATATTTCCAAGTTGGCGAATCGGGGTTTGTTCTCCAAAATAATCAACCATGACACGTTCAACCATTCCGGTATGAACACGCCCCGCCCTGACCATTTGAAATTCGTTACGGATAAAGTTGGCAACCTTACCCAACCTCTCCTCAAATTCAATGAGGATTTCATTAATTCTATCGCTGAGATATTCCATGCATTATTTGTACCACAAAAAGTGACTGTTTGGCAAATTGTTTTTAATGAATTAATTCTTTTTCGGCATGTCAAACCCGCGAAATTCATCAAATCTTTCCTTATCGCTTACCTCTGACGGGGTTTCAACATCTCCGAATTCGCCACCATGCCACATTGGCGGTTCCTTTTCTTCTACCACATCATGGTGTTCACCATAGGTTATTTGTCCGTCCGCAATATCTGGATTCATTTGCACTACCCCGCCACCTGCTTTCAAACCCAATAACATTTCCATCACTTGCACCATGTCCTCACCACGGGCAACCGGTATAATTTGCATATCTTGATAAACTGAATCTCCAGACAATTTTAACCGCACTTGCAATATACCACCGAAATTCCTACGCACATCAATAGATTCTAAATTCTTTGGACAAATGTGAACCGTTCTTCGTCTACTCTGATTCCTAACAACCGTCCAAACCGTCGCCGTTCTTTTTGATGGAGAAATTGCCATAACAAAATTCTTCCCCGAATTCATTGCAGAAATATTGGCAATCAATGCCCCAATCGCACCAAATAAAAAACCAACAGACCAATTGCCACGCCCATATTGGCCACCAACAATTGTATCTTGATCACCAATTTCACCGCTCGCCATCTTTGCTTGTATTAATTGATTACGCATATTTGCTTGCATCACGGTTAATACCGTAGAAAAAACCACAATCAAAACAAAAATCCCAAGAAAAATCAACAAAAAAGTTGTAAAATTATCCATCCAACCCGTCCTTTATAAAAGTTTATGCCACATAAAATATGATGTCAACAAAAAAAGACCGCATTTGCAAGTCTTTCTTAAAATTAGTTACTACGCTCTCCAAGAAATAATAGTATTAACATTTCTAGCACTACTGAAGTTCAGGCGAACATTAATCCTACTGTCTGAATTAAATTCGGACATATCTATTGATTGCTCTTGCAAAAATCCGTCAGTAATATCTACCCTTCTTGTCACATCGCCTTGGGTAAGAACAAGTTCAATTGTTCCTTGCGTATTTGTACTTCTCACACGGAACAATTCCAAACCATCTGCATTAATATCAAAGTTTCTTCTTAAATTACCACTCACACTAGTTGCGGTTATCGTCCATGTTCTATTATTGAATGTGTGATTTAAATTATTCGACGATCCACTAAATATAGTCGCATTTGCACAACCAGTAAATGTCAACGCCACCACAAGCAATAACATCAAAGCAACAGAACCAATGATCATTTTTTTCATTACTGTCTCCCAAATTGTAGTACTATGTTACTTCTTTTTTGCAACTGGCTTTTTCGCAGGTGCTTTGGCTGCTGGTGCCTTTGCTTTAGGCTCCTCTTTTGCGCCCATTTGTTTTGCTACCTCATCTGCGAAATTGTCTGCTTTTTTCTCCAATCCTTCACCCATTTCAAATCTTACGAAACGGCGGATTGTGATTTTTTCACCGATTACCGCGATTGCATCCATAACAACTTCTTTAATTGTCTTGCTTGGGTCTTTAACAAACAATTGGTGTACCAAGCAAATTTCTTGGTAGTACTTTTTAACACGACCATCAACCATTTTCTCAACAACTGCTGCCGGCTTGCCTTCGTTCAATGCTTGGTTTTTCAAGATTGCTTTTTCTGATTCTAATTCACCTGTTGGAACTTCTGATTCATCCAAAAATCTTGGGTTAGCCGCCGCAATGTGCATTGCAATGTCTTTTCCAAGTTGCAAAAATGCCTCTGCCTTTGCCGCAAAATCGGTCTCACAATTAATTTCAACCAACACACCAATTTTCCCGTTCATGTGATTGTACAAGAATACAACACCTTCACTGTTTACACGGTCTGAATCACCCTTCTTCGCCGCTTTTGCAATTCCGCGTTCGCGCAACAAAGCAACCGCCTTGTCGTAATCGCCCTTCACTTCCTCAAGCGCCTTTTTGCAATCCATCATTCCTGCACCTGTTTGGTTTTTCAATCTCATAATGTCACTCATAATTTTTCTCCTTAATTTTGTATTTAAATTTCTAATTGGTCTTTTTCTTTTTCTATTGGGGTTGATGTATTTAACAATCCCAACTCTTCAGCAAATTCTTCATCGTGCAATACCGCGTCTATTACCCATAAATCATCTTGCGTTAATTGCCAAATGGGTTTTGTTAAAATTTCGTCAATCACTCTACCGTCTCTTCCTTAACTTCTTTTACCTTTTTAGCCGGCTTTTTTGCTTCTGATTCTTCTTTCTTTTCTTCGCCTTCCATCATTTCTTTTGAAGCAATGGCATCAGACATAGAAACATTTTCATTTCCACCACGTGTACGTAACTCTACCCCTTCCTTTGCCTCAATAACCGCATCAGCAAGCGCAGTCAAAATCAAATGCACCGAACGAATAGCATCATCATTAGCAGGAATCACAACATCAACATCATCAGGGTCACAATTAGTGTCAATAACACCAACCACAGGAATGCCCAATTTACGTGCTTCCTTAATAGCAATATGTTCTTTACGTGAATCAACAATAACCATAACACCAGGAAGGCTTGTCATCTCTGCAATACCGCGAAGGTTTCTTTCCAATTTATCACGTTCGTCAAGAAGTTTGATAACCTCTTTTTTAGGAAGGTAAGCAAACTCACCCATTTTTTCCATTTGGTATAATCTGTTCATGCGGTCAACACGTGAACGAATAGTTTCAAAGTTTGTTAATGTACCACCCAACCAACGGCTGTTTACATAGAACATACCGCAACGGTCGGCTTCCGTTTTTACCGCTTCTTCGGCTTGTTTTTTTGTTCCTACGAACAATACTTTTTTGCCCGATGCAACTTGGTTACGAATGTATTCGTACGCCGCATCAACCAATTTTGAACTTTTTTCCAAGTCCAAGATGTGAACACCTTGACGTGCCGTGTAAATATACGGCTTCATTTTTGGGTTCCATTTAGTAGTTTGGTGACCAAAGTGCACCCCAGCTTCGAGAAGTTGCTTGATCGAAATCACGCTCATTTTTAAAATTCCTCCTTGTTTTTACACCCCTTTTTGTTTTAAATCTCTCCCGTCCCACCATTCGGCACAAGGCGGAAAATTTACAAAAAGGTGATAATACCGACCATTATATAGATAAAGCCAAATTTAGTCAAGTAAATCTTTCAAACTGGTAAGCAACTTTCATAAAAATGTACAAAGCACGCAAGCGAAGCGATGCACTCACCCACCAAACACTCAGCCCGAGACCCCCAAGTTGGCAAAAGAAGGGTTTAGGGGTTGAGGTCGACGTGAACAGAAGACACGACTCTCAACTAACAATCGCAAGTCTTACGAAACCCCTAAACCCTTTTTGCCAAGTTCGGGGTCCGTCACCTACATCGCTATCGCAGATTCAATACTAACTCCCCCAGACGGAACACAAATCCCACTTTTAGTAACATGAACACAACCAGGAAAAACAATACCCGCCAATTGTCCAAGTTTATCTTGCACCTCTAACGTCGGTGCATGCATTGCACCGATACATGATTTTGCAACTTTTGTATCTATTGTATTATCACGTTTGCTCAACTGTGTTGTCATTGCATTATCGTATGAATACCCACCAGTTCTTTTAATGTTCAAATCCATCCTTTTTGGGAATTCGTAAGATTGCAATAATTCATCTATTTCGTCTATAAATTCCAATCTGTCAGAATTTTTGTTTACAACTTGTTGCAATCTACCCTCACACATCTTGTACTTGTATGCATTCAAAGAATCTTTCCATGTCTTTTCGCGGTTAGGCAATGCCGATAATAATCTACCCTCTTTGTAAAATGGGTCTCCCAAGTTTTTACCGTAATCAACAACATCATCCATAAATTGTAATTCTGTCCAAATGTCGTCGATCAAAAAATGACCATGGATAGATGTACATCCCGACAAATATCTTACAACACCGATTCTGAATACTGGACATTCTTTTTTCAATTTTCCAATTGCCCTTGGTATATCACCCAATAATGCTTCGTAACTTTCATACAAATATGTTGCCCTGGCTGTATCTGACAAATGACCGTATGTCATCTCAACCCAATCGTTTGGATACTCCTCCCTAATTTTTGCAAGTGTACATTCTATGTTTTCTAACTGGCTATCATCTGTCTTAATGCCTGGGTCCAAATAATCCCCTGGTCTATTCGGCATAACTATACCCGGATATCCCCTGTATTTTTCCATTTTGTTCAATCCGGAATCTTCATATATCTCTTCCGCGACCTCGTCTATTTCCATTTTTGCTAACTGCGTCAACATTTTCTAAATACTCCTATAATTTGAATTTTGTAATTTTCTAAAATCTCTTAAACACGCTTTTACTTCTTTTTTTCATTAATTTCTCCCCGCATATCTTTTTGATATGAGCCGCCACCAGCCATTAACTCACTTATTTCCACAAAAAACCCGCCTATGCTTTGGCGGGTTTTTGATTTCTCTTTTTTGGTTATCTGTGTCTTTAAATATAAACTAATTCATCCCTAATTTTTCCCGACACCAACCATGGCCCGCCATTTGCCCAATATTTACCATGTCAATCTTAATAAAGTGGATATTTGCCCACTTTGAAAAATTGCGCTGGTGGCGCTTGAAGTCGATATTCATTACGTTTGCCGAAACAAGATTCACAATATCTCCCTGTGCGGTTCTTCCGCACTAAAATATAATATGACATAAGATGACACTTTTGTCAAAGACTTTTTTGTTTTTAATTTTAATTACAGAGGTGGTTTATGAGATACCCTTATTTAATTAAATATAAACCACAAAATTATCTATTCTTCAATTTGTTCGTTATAAACATCTAAGATTTTACTTGCCAATGCCTCATCCTCAATTTGAATCAGACTGTCTTCATCTTCCGCATCCACCTTAAATACGACGGCCGAATCCTCATCTGCGTCAATCGGACGGAGTATTACATATACCTCATCGTCTGAAGGAATTACTGCAATTTGCTCCAACTCTACTTCTCCACCATCTTCATCAATTAAAAAAATATTTTCCGTATTGTTTTCGTCTAACAAACTTGAAAGCAAACTCACATCACTTTCTAATTCTACTTCATCTTTTTTTTCTTTACTCATCTCTATTAACTCCTTTAATACCCATTTACATCATGAAATTTCGGGCAACTTCTCTATTATCTATTATAACTCACTTCCATAAAAACCAAAAGCAAAAAATGCCCGAGTTGGCTAACAACTTGTACTTTACTATATCATATAGTACACTACCCCCATGTTTGAAATCGAAGTAGATTTGTGGCGATGGATTTTAAGCCAAGCATTGGGATTAATTTCCCTAGGCTTGGTCATTTACGCATTTCAATGTAAATCCAAAACACGCACTCTTATTTGCTTTTCAATCGGTGCATTTAATGGAACAATAGCGACAATACTACTCGGCAACTACGTCGGTGCCGCAATAATGTTAATTCTAGCAACAAGAAACGCAGCCTTCGCATGGTTATCATACAAGGGCGACAAAGTACCAAAGTCATTATCAATCGTCATACTGGTATTTTTTATGGTCGCCGCGACAATCGCAATATATTTTACCCGAGTATGGTGGTTCGATTGGGTATTGATGGTTTTGACGGTATTCCGAATCTATGGTACATGGCGCAAAGGCATACACTGGGTACGCCTAACAGGATACCCATTTTGCACCGCATTAATTATCAATCACATATTCTTTTCAAATCTCATGGGGGTAATAATAGAATCATTCGCGCTAATATCAATCACGATATTTTACATAAGATATTTCAGATCCAAGAAAAAAGAAACACAACCATCACAACAACAAGCAGAAAAAGAAGCAGAGACGGCAATACTAACCGCAAATTAATTTTCCAAACCTAAAACACTATTTCTCATCTTTGTGTATTCATTATGGGTAATCAAACCTTTTGCCAATAAATCATCTATCTTTTTTAATTCCTGTTCAATATTTTTGCTATTTATAGAATTTGTTTGCACATTTCCAAAAGAATGAAAACCATCATCCATAAATTGGACTGTATGGGTATTCATATAATCACTACCCGAATGATGGTACATACCATAACCCACAAATGAAAGAAAGAGACTAATTATGGTCCCAAACATACCAACGGGACCCATAAAAAACAAATCATTGTCCCAAGGGCTGCCACCGGTAAAACCAACAATAGCCATAGCAATAAAACCAAAAACAGCCAAAGTGAAAACAATCCCCATGACAAGAAAACCCTTGCGCTTTTCACGTGGTTCCCCATCTTGGCTGACCTGCCAACTTCCCATATGTCCTCTCGGCATTATACTGTTACCTTATGTATTGCCGCCACCGGACAAACATCATAACATGCACCACAATCGGTACATTTCTTCGGATCCACATGATATCCGGCAGTCCCCGCATTCACTTCTTCTTCATTATGATAAATTGCATCAAACCCACAAGTCATTTCACAAACACCACAATTAATGCAAGTATCATCAATTTTTGCAACCGTTTTACTCATAATCGCACTCTCCCATAAATTTAACCTTTTCTTCTTCCCAAGCAATTGATAACTTTAGGTTATCCACAAAGCCGGTTCGAGAAACGAAATTCACTAACTGTTTACCCGTCGCGTTCGACGTCTAAACGCACAGACAGCCTAACAAGAAAAAGCAGTCTTTAGCGACGGGCAAACGGTTAGTGAATTTCGTTTCCGTCACCATTGATATAATCCGAAAGTATCATAGCCGCCGCCATTTTGTCAACTAATTCGGCGACCTTCTCTCTATTTGTAATGCCCAAATTCTCACGAATATGCTCCTCCGCCTCCTTGGACGAATATCGCTCATTCACAAACACAATCTCGATGGACAATGACTCACCCAATTTCACCCCAAATTGACGTACTATGCGAGACATATCATTCTCCCCACCCACAATATCTAGTGGCACACCACACACAATACCCCCTATATTGTGTTGCCGACAAATGTCTGAGATAGTCGCAACATTCTTTTTGTCACCCCGATTTTGAATAGTAACAAGAGGCGAAGCAATAGAACGCCCCAAATCGGTCGTAGCCAACCCAATACGTTTCAACCCATAATCAATCCCAAGAAGTTTCATGGTTTGAACTCCATCATTCCATCTGGGTCAAATGGTCTACTAAGTGTTTCATTTAATTTTTTGCATGCAGGCGACTTCAAGAAAGAAATAAATCTGAATTTATCTTCCCTTTCTTGTTTTGGTGTATATGGTTTACCTTGTGGCAACATTTGGCGTGAAAGTTTTCCACTCCACATTAACCCAACACATACATCTCCTGTTGATATTCCCACATTTTCCTCCTAATTATTTCTCTGCCTACGATGCACCCAAGCCCTTTGAACCTTCAATCCCGCTTTCAATGCCTTGAACTTGCCCGTTCTGTCGGTGGTTGCGATTTTGTCTACCGGTACTACCAATACTCCTTTATCTGCATGAATAACCAAATCTTCCCCGCCCTTAACAACACATGCAAACGCAATTTGTTCGCCCTTGTCGAGTGGCCCACCAAATTGCAAACCCTTTCGATAACGAACCATTTTGTCTATGTCTTTAATTGCCGTTTTCTTGATACCACCCTTTGACGTCACCGCGACAACGAACCCCTTTGATTTTGCAACACAGTTACATACACAATATTCTTCCTCTGTTGCAAAATTCATCCCTTTCACACCACCGGCAATACGGCCTTGTAATGGCACATCTTGTGTTTGGGCGTGCAATATGTGACCGCTGTTGGATAATAACAATAATGTGTCGTTAGTTTTGAATTCGTCAACACGTAACATTTCATCATCATCGCGAGTTAATTTACCGCATTGGAATGTCGATTTCAATATAGCCAAACTCTCCGTCCATGTTGAACGTTTTATCATACCGAATTTGGTCAACCATACCAATTCGCTTGATAATGTAGTATCCTTTGTGTCTGCCCCACCTGGCAATTGTTCTGGGACGATTGCATATACCGCAATCGGACGTTCGGTGTCCGCCGTACCCTTGAAAATCTTGTCTAACGTCACACCCTTGTCACGCATTTTGCATTCAGGAACATCGCCCGCATCAACCTTGTAACAATTTCCGCTTTGGGTCATTATGTACAACAATTTATCGGTCTGGGTCGCAATGACCGCGACATGTATATCTGTGAAATTCATGCCATCTTTGAATTCGGTTTGCGACATCGAATAATGTTTTGCCGCCATACGTTTAATTGTACCCTGCGCCGTCAATGCTATAACAACTTCCTCAACTGGGCGCGCGTCATCGTCTGCCGTAATTACCGCATCGGCGATTGCACCGATTATTTTACTACGGCGTTCAATTGCGTGTTTTTTCTTGATTTCTTTCAATTCTTTCTTGACTTCTTCATATTGCAAACGTTTAGATGCCACAATCTTTTCCAATTTTTCAATCAATGCGAGCAATTCTTTCAATTCCTGTTCTAACTTGTAAACTTCCAAATTGGTCAATCTTGCCAAACGTAAATCCAAAATCGCCTGTGCCTGCTTCTCACTCAAATTAAATGTCTCACGCAATCTTTGACGTGCTTCGGTCGTATGCTTAGATGTCTTAATAATACGCACAACTTCATCGATATTTTTGATTGCTACCAACAATCCCTCAAGAATATGCGCCCTGTCTTTTGCTTGGTTCAATTCATAAACCGACCGTTTGTATATAATCTCGCGTTGATATTCGCAATAATATTGTATCAACTTCATAAGACCAAGCAACCTCGGCTTACCATTGACAATTGCTACAGTATTAAAATTGAAATTGCATTGCAAATTGGTGTGTTTGTACAATAATTCACCAATTGCCTTCGCGTCAAAACCATTTTTGATTCGGATTACAACACGCATTCCCTTTCGGTCGGATTCGTCGCGAATTTCGGAAATTCCTTGCAAAATTCCTTTTTTTGTTTCACGAACATCTGCAATTGCCTTTTGCAATGTTACTTTGTTGACTTGATACGGCAATTCGGAAATAACGATACTACGGCGGTCATTTGCCTCAATTTCTATGTGAATCTTCCCACGCATTATGACCTTGCCCTTACCCGTTTCATATGCCTTTTTCAATTCTTCGCCAGTAATCAAAAAACCGCCCGTTGGGAAATCAGGACCCTTAATTATCTTCATGACCTGTTCCAACGTAATTCGTGGGTTGTCGATGTATGCAATATGCGCATCAATGACCTCCCCCAAATTATGCGGCGGAATATTCGTGGCAAGACCCACAGCAATCCCAGTAGCCCCATTGGTCAACAAATTCGGATAACGCCCCGGCAAAATGTCTGGTTCGGTGTTTCTGTCGTCAAAGGTCAACGAAAACGGCACAGTCTCCTTATCTATATCGCGCACCAATTCAAGTGCCAAAGGACTCAACTTAGCCTCTGTATACCTCATAGCCGCTGGTGGATCGCCGTCCTCCGAACCAAAATTCCCCTGCCCCAATACAAGCGGCATATTCATGTTAAACGGCTGCGCCATACGCACCATAGCATCATAAACGGAAGTATCACCATGCGGATGGTATTTCCCCAAACATTCACCCACAATACCCGCACTTTTTCGGAAAGTTTTTTCTGGATGCAAACCCATATCATGCATAGCAAACAAAATCCGACGTTGCACGGGCTTCAACCCATCCTCAACACGCGGAAGCGCCCTATCCAAAATAACAAACTCCGAATAAGGAATCATACTCTCATGCATAACCTGGGAAAGATTCTTTAAAATCAAGGTCCCGCCCTCATCTGTAGCAATCTCTTCTCCACGACTCTCACGATGCCCCGAATCCTTCCGCGCCTTAGCCTCACCATAACCCTTATAAGCCTCTTTCACATTTTCGGCCGCCTTATCCGCCGCCAAATCAGCATCAGAAATCGCCACTATCTCATCGATATTGGCAATTTGCCCCTCTTTCTTAGAGCTACTTTTATCTTTTCTTTCGTCACTCATCAAATCATACTACCAAATAAAAGTGATTGAGTCAAATTGTTTAATTTGCGCTATGGTACCCTGCTTACTACCTACATTCAAACATAGTTTTTAAAATAGTTATACATCCAATCTCTTCGTGACTCAAACCAATTTGTTAAATGTTCGACTTGACCTATGTGACTATGGATACTGCGAATTACTCTTGTTCCGTGGTCGACAAATCTCATACCCCAAATTGGCCATACTTCAAAATTTCGGTTAAAACTTGATTTGTATGTCATCGCCTTCTCCAAAGTCACATCAATCATTTGTTGAACTTCATAATGTGCAACCTCGTGAAATCTTCTTGCCGCTAAAGTTTTAAACTCCGAAACATTGTTTAATCCCCTTAACCATCTATTCGCATGGTTTGCAAACATTCCGGTGGGTTGGTCCAAACCATGACGATAAATATTCCCAGCAGCGGCATCAAAATCCCAAACAGGACCAAATACCAATTTTCTTGTACCATTTATATTCCTCGCCTGCATTCGGACACTTGTATGCGCAACATCCATATTCAAGAATAATTCTTGCACAATATAAAAATCAATTGCACTTTCAATATGCACTACCTCTTGGATTTTTTTCCAATCACCGCCCATTATAATATTGTCCGCATGAATCAAGAAATTTCTTAAACTTTCAATGTGACCTGGTATTCTTGCACGACTATCGTTAATACCGATTGGTTCGCCATTCACATCTATCCAATCAACATTTTGCACACCCTCACTGCGTACTCTGAAACATCTTTCAAATAAAAACTCGCTTACATCTGGGTCTTCATCCCATACTACATTGACCCTGCCCTCACCCGCTTGAACTTGGTCGGATAATTGATAAACGCCCATGTAAATTCCATTAAAATAAACATCAACAATTTTTGCAATAGGCGAAAAGTCCATACCATCCAATTGCCTACCAAGATAATAAGCGGCATAATTTCTAAGCAAACTCTTGTCGCTCATATTCGGAATCAATACCCAATCCCTCGCGGCATGTTCTGTTCCAATCATTGTCCTTGGCGAATCAAATCTTATCCTATAGGGTGTCTTATTACTCATCGACCAACTCGCGTTTCCCCTACCGCGGATTCTACCACCTTGGCTTTCAAATGTCATTTCCTCATCGGCATTTCTCACATGGAATGTCGCATTTACCCAAGTCACCCTATCACGCACTGGTGCCGCATTTCTAGTATAAATATGAATTGCAGGAAAATCACTGGTCAAAGTTTGCGGTGGACGCGGTCTCAACCGATGCCCCCAAAGACCTTCAATAAATGCCCCACCAACACCACAAATGATAAAAAGAATAGCCAAAAGGACCACAGAAAATGCTTTTCTTTTTTCATCCCAACGCTTTTTCATTACTATACAGTCTCCCTAATCCAACCCGCCGCCTTCAACACAACCACGTTGTGCGGACTAATCTTCCCATCTCTTTCCAATTCCGCAATTTCTGACATAGAATAAAAATTTGCATCTAACAAATCGTCGGACGGATTCAATTCCCCGCTTTCATATTCTGCATTCATATACACAATTACACGATGTTGTTTGTTCACGGGATTAATAATTTCAAAGGTACGAAATTGGCGAATATTCTTAATCTCAACCCCGGTTTCCTCACGAATTTCCCTCCGAGCCGTGTCATAAAAACTTTCAAAAAAATCCACACCACCACCAGGAATCACCAACATTCCATAATCAGGATCCTTCCCACGACTACCAAGCAACAATTTTCCATCTCTCTCAACCAACGTAGCACAACCAACACGAATTTTGTCCATCATTACGATGTTATCAAAAAACTTCAACAGTGTCAAATAGTTGCAAGACAAGACAAACTAATGTTATATTACAGATGAAATTAGAGGTATTATCAAATGAATGAAAAAGCTGCGAAAATTTTAATGTCCATCATTTGTATTGGATTAATTATTGGGGGTGTCGCATGGATTCTTGTGCAAACAATTCCAATGATGACAGGCGCAAGAATAGAAGCAACCGTAGTAGGCAGAGTCAACGTTGGGTTCAATCAACGGAATGAACAATCATGGTTAGCGATTCTAGAATTTGAACTTGACGGAGAAACTTATGAAGTCCGATCAAGACGGTCATGGCGTGTTCAAAACTCCACACCAAGAAATGGCGAAACAATGACAATTTGGGTGGATTCAAACAACCCCGAAAATGTTTTGTCGGATGGCATAACAGCATGGCCGTTTATCTTAACTGGAACAGGTATTATCATTGCAACCATCATGTTAGTTGCCTTAAAACGATCGCGTAGTAAATCTGTTCAAAACCAACAGAATCAGATAATAAACTAATCTAATTTCAGAACAATATTCGATTTATACTAAACACTCTCCCCCTCAATCTTTTCCACCTTACTTTTCACAACTTTCGCCCCAAAACCTTCGGTCTTATTGAAATTTGCGTGACGGCTGATGTACTCTTTCCTACTTTCAATGTTGTCGCCCATCAATGTTGAAATCAACTTTTCGGCTTCGGCGGCATCATCCAATGTCACCCTACATAATTTTCTTTGTTTTGGGTCCATCGTGGTTTCCCATAATTGGTCGGCGTTCATTTCACCTAAACCCTTATATCTTTGCACCGCTCCCTTGTTTTTGGCCGACAATTCACGTAATTCTTCTTCGTTGTATGCATACGCACTCCAATCCTTTCTATACAATTTGAACAACGGCGGCATTCCGATGTACACATGCCCCTCGGTAATCAATTCCTTCATGTATCGGTACAAGAACGTGAGCAAAATCGCACGGATATGCGCACCGTCTTGGTCGGCATCGGCCATGATAATGACTTTGTGATATTTCAAATTATCAAGGTTGAAATCTTCACCAATACTACAACCCAAGGCCGAAATAATCGTACGGAATTCTTCATTATCCAAAACCTGGTCCAACCGTTTCTTTTCGGCATTAAGCGGTTTCCCACGCAAAGGCAAAATCGCCTGTATCGACCTATCACGCGCAACCTTAGCGGTTCCACCAGCAGAATCCCCCTCAACAATGAAAAGTTCGTTAAGCTCAGGACGTCTACCGGTACAACTTGACAATTTACCAATCAAAATCCCGCCATCAATCGAATTTTTCGCACGGGTAATTTCCTTCGCACGGCGCGCCGCCTCACGAACCTTTGCCGCACCCTTTGCTTTGTTCAATAAAGATTCAAACAACGATTTTTTCTTTGGGTTTTTATCTATATCGCCGAAAAATTCCATCAATTGGGCATAAACAAATGTTTCAACCTCTGTTTTTGCCTCTGGATTTCCCAATTTGGTTTTGGTTTGACCTTCAAATTGGACCTCTCGCATTTTAATTGCCAAAACGGCGGTCATACCCTCACGATAATCTTCACCCATTAATGTCGATTCTTTTTCCTTTATAAGACCAGATGATTTCCCCAATTGATTAAATGCACGCGTTAAAGCCATCTTGAAACCGGTTTCATGTGTTCCACCCTCGGAGGTTGGAATATTGTTCACGTAACTGAAAACCGATTCCGAATACGAATCATTGTGTTGAATGGAAAACGCAATTTGGGTTGTGTTCCCCGTACCCTCACATAATAATGGGATGGGATATATTACCGTTTTACTTTCATTCAAATATGTAACAAAATCGGATAAACCGCCATCGTATTTGTATTCTATGTTTGCAATTTCGCCGTCTTCATTATTGTCCTCATCCACACGTTCGTCGATGAAATTGATTTGTATACCCTTATTAAGGAACGCCAATTCTTTCAAACGCTTGTTGACAATATCATTAGAAAACTTAGCCTTTCCAAACATCTCACCTGCGGGAAAAAACTTAACGTAGGTTCCATGTTTTTCGGTTTTGCCAACCACTTTCAAAGGTGATTCGGCCATACCATAACGAATTTTTTTCTTGTCACCATTTTCTGGCAACTTCGGTGAGAATCTAATAAAATGTTCCTTACCACCCTTATAAACACGAACTTCCGTCCAATCCGACAACGCATTTGTTACCGACGCACCCACACCATGTAATCCACCAGAATAATTGTAATTTTCACCAGAAAATTTACCACCAGCATGCAATTGGGTGAAAACAACCTCCACCCCACTAATTTTCATTTGCGGGTGAATGTCTACCGGAATACCACGACCATCGTCCTCAACCGATGCCGATCCGTCCTTATGCAAACGAACGGTCATTGTCGTCCCATGCCCATTCGCCAATTCATCAATAGAATTGTCAACAATTTCCCATAACAAATGGTGAAAACCCTTGGTACCCGTCCCACCAATATACATACCGGGCCTCATGCGCACGGCATTCAACCCCTCCAAAACCTGAATCTTACTACTTGTGTAATCTGCCATATTAAAACACAGTACCACAAAAAATTGGATTTGGCAAATTGTTTAGAGTTCAAGTCGTTACACGTCATTGCGAGAATTTTTAGAGGTATCATAAAGAGAAATAAAAACTTCACAACCACCCTGAGCGAAGCCTTTTCGGCAAACGCAATGACTCGCCCTACTCCTCCAACCCTAACAAATAATCTGCACTAACCCCAAAATATTTTGCCAAAATCAACAATTGGTCACTGCGGATATCCGCTATCCCATTTTCCCACCGCGAATACGACGCATAATTGACACCTATCCCATCAATATCTTTACATAATTGGACAAGACTCATGTCCTTGTCCTCCCTCAACTCTTTCAATCGCATCGCCAAAATTCGCATATTGATTTTAGACTATTACCAAAGCGTAAAACCCACGCCTACATTACTATTCCGTAACATTACGCTTTAGTAAATCGCAAATCTTTTATCCCAAAAGGAGTAACCTAAATTCACATAACAAAAGGAGAAATCAAATGAATCTTTTTTCATCAATGGCGGCAAGAATCGGAGAATTTGTGTTTAATTTATTAAACAACCCACCAGTCCAACAACCACCCGCCGTTCCAGCAAGAGAATTAGCAAACGCACTCAGAAATATCGTCAACCCAATCCTAATTGTTCTAGGCGGCTTAGGTGCATTGTTTGCAATCTACCTAGGAGTTCGTTTAGCCACCGCCCAAGACGAATCAAAAAGAAAAGAAGCCAAAGCACAATTAATGTGGGCAATTATAGGTATTGTTCTTATATTCGCATTGGTAGCTATCTTCTACCTTCCTTTCTGGAACACCATCGGTCAATAAAGCAGCTAGCACATTGGAATAGCATTATTTATCCCATAGAGAATAAATCCCTTAGACATAATAAAAGGCACGCCGATCGTTTTGGGCGTGCCTTTTAATTTATTAACATGCAACTAACTCGCGTTATTAACAAACTCACCCATGCACTTTCTATTAATTTACCCGACCAAACCATTGTTGCATGGGTATCCCCGAACCCAATGGATTCGGTCTTTGTGAACCATGATAATCACTTCCACCGCTTATCAATAAATTATGCCTCTTACAAAAATCCAATAAAAACTCCGTTTGCTCTTTTGTGAATGTCGGATAATAACATTCGATACCATCAATTTGTAATTCGGAAACCAAACCCTCCAAAAATGGAATTGAATCTTTGCCGTATGCAAAAATATGGGGTATAAACACCAAACCGCCCGCTTGTTTTATCAAATTAGAAACCGTTTCTATCTTTGGATAATGTTCCGAAATGTCAACATTCAATGGACTTAACGGATTGTTTCCGTAATTGCGGAAAAATTGAATACCACTACCCCAACTTGCTTCGTCGGTAATTATTTTTTTGTTTTCTGGATATTTAATTAAATCGGCATGCAAATGGCAACCACCATAATAATGCTTACCCCTATCCCAACATTCAAAAATGCCTGGGCTAAATTTGATACCTGCCTTTACACATGCATTGTAAAAACCTTTGTATTCTATCTGAAGCATTTCGTTTTTTGGTTTATAAACACCTTTCAACAATTCGTGCATTTTTACTATGTCTATATTGTATCCAATCAATTCTATCAATCTTCCACGATACATGCCTTCGGGTTCGATACCCTTGATAAATTTTCCATTGAAAAATTTGTCTGCACCACCGGCCTCTTCGATTTTAAAATACGCATCTACATTATTGTGATCGGTAATTGAAAAATGTGTAATTCCAACCGCCTCTACTTTTTTCAAAAGCTCAATTGGGTCATCGCTCCCATCAGAACAATTTGTATGTAAATCAATCATGGATTTTACTCTCCTTCATCGTCGCATTCTTGTTTTACTTCTCTTTCAATCATCCCATCAACATCTTTAATGATTTCAAGAACCCGACCTTTTTTATCGGCGGTTTCTCCCAAAATTTCTTTCACCAATGCGGAGGCCTTTGTAAAATTTTCGATGGTCTTATCAAACGAAGTACTACCCTCCATTTCCTTTGCCAACTTTTCTAGTTCAGCCATTTTTTTGTCAATACTCATAACTTCTTCACTCCTTTTACTTCTGCATTGATTATACCATCATGCATACGAATATCCAAACTATCTCCGTTTTTCACAGACCCAATTCCTTTAATTTCCGTACCGTCCCCACCAAAGATACGCCCATAACCACGCATCAATATTGCCATTGGGTTGTTCGCCTCAACCACACCGCTAATTTCTCGTAATTTGCCTTCAACACGCTCACCACAAGATATTGTGGCATTCCGTGTAACATAGTAACTAGATATGGTATTATGCGAAACATTGCCAAATCCATTGACCATAACCGAACGACAATTAGACCAACTATACCCCAATCTTCGACGCGTTTCCGCCAAATTTTGATTAAGCAAATATCTAACAACCTTCCACATTTGCCCCACCCTCTCACGTTGACCAAGCGTTTCATCAACAACTAATTCCGCGGCAGCCGATGGCGTGGGCGCACGTAAATCCGCCACAAAATCTATCAAAGTCCAATCTGTCTCATGACCTACCGCAGACACAATAGGAATTGTCGAAGAAAACACCGCACGTGAAACAGACTCACTATTAAATGCCGCCAAATCCTCGGCGGACCCACCCCCACGGGCAACGATAATCACATCCACGGGAGCAACATTTTGCACACAAATTTGCTTACTAATCTCCCCTTCATCAACAAAATCCAATAAAGTGGATAAACTCTTTTTCGACGACCCCGAATTCGCCAAGTTATTAAAAAATTCAATCCCTTGTACTATTGATGTTTCTGCACCGACGCCTTGCACTTGGACTGGATATAATACTATGTCCACCGTACTATTTCGCCGATGTACTACCTTCACAATGTCGTGCAATACGGCACCCTGTTTACTGGTTATCACCCCGATTCGGCGGGGATTTTGCGGCAACGATTTTTTACGCCCCGCATCAAAAAATCCTTCTTTTTCTAAACGTACCTTCAATTCTTGGAACTTCAAAAATAATTGACCGAATCCAAAAACCTCGGCATGGTATACAGTAAAATTAATCTTCCCCGCCTTATGCCAATATCCCACCGTCCCCCGAACAGATACACTTTGCCCATTCTTAATACCACCAAGTTTCGCGGGTTGATAACAAACGCACGGGATACAAGCACCTTCATCCTTAATCGAAAAATACACCGCATTGCCGCGAATTGATATCCCATCAATTTCGCCCACCACCTGGATATTATGAAGCAATTCTTCTGCATCGAATACCTGCTTTATATAATTATTTAATTGCGAAACAGTAATTGCCTTCATCAAATTAACTCCCGATTACTTTTAAATTCATCCTTTATTTCACATATACTATACCATATATTGTATTATGATACACATCACACAACAATTTATATTGATTTAATACCTCGCGCAACAAATTGTTCAGATAGTTCATCCGGCACATTTTGGCTACCAGGGGGATTTGATAAACCATGATAATCGCTACCCGTTACCAACAAACCATTTTCACGACAAGTTTCAATTAAATGTTCCCTATATTCTGGTGTTGCCGAATAATGATAACATTCTATCCCATCAATTTTACCAATCAAAGCATTAATTACATTTTCTTTATCACCATAATATTGTGCAGGATGCGCCAAAACCGCCACCCCACCACAGGAACGAATCATATGAATGACTTCATCCACGTTATAATACATATCACTATAATCCACGTGCAAGATACTATTTTTATTTGACAGATGTTGCCACCATAAAACATTACCCTTTGACATTCCATCTGTTCTTGTTGTTAAATCAATGGGGATGGGAAATTTATTCGGCTGGTCTTCGACAAGTGAAACAATCTGCCTTTGCATTTCTAAAATAGAATTTTTTGAAATATCAAGATCAAACCCAAAACTATCAATTTTACGTTTAATCATCTCCAACATTAATTTCATGTTTTCATCCGCAGTACGATTCATCTTGTCTTCAATTTGCCTGTATTCAATCCCATACCCAAGAATATGCACATAAGTCCCATCGACCACAGTAGAAATCTCTACACCTGGGATAATCTTCCCGTTAAAAATTTCGCGAATTTTTGGGTTTTCCAAAACCTTGTACGCATCAACTCTGTCATGGTCGGTTATTGAAATCGCCTTCAATCCCAAATCTTCCGCTTCGTGTAAAACTTCCTCAAGTGTTTTTCTTCCATCAGAAAACGTCGTGTGTATATGCAAATCTATCATTTCTTATTTATTCACCTTCTCTGCAATTGCCGCTAACACCCCGTTAACGAATCCAACACTTTTTTCTGTGCTATATTTTTTCACCATATCAACGGCAGAATTTATAGCAACAGCATGCGGAGTCTCATCCATGTATAAAATTTCACCAATTGCTAAACGTAAAACCGCTAAATCAACCTTAAATATTCTGTCAAACGAAAAATCTTTGGCGTATTCTTTGATAAGCCCATCGATACAATCCAAATTTACTTTAACAATTTTGCTCAACTTCTTTACAAATTCGGATTCAATTTGACCCTCGCTGATAGTAAATTGGTCACTTACAAAAGAATAGGAATATACAACCTTAAATGCCTCTTCCCTTTCTTGTTTTCTGCTTAACATTGTATTCTCCTACTTCCCAACTTAAATACTTAATTGTTGTTGTTCTGGTTTTGGTATTATCACATCACAAATTCTCACGTTTACTCTTTTAATTCTTTTGTCTGTGATGTTTTTATTTTGTGCTACCGACAAAACCGCTTCTTGAATACGGTAACTTAAATCCGCTGCCGCGTATCCATGATGTACCTGGACACAAACCTCTAATACTATAACACCATATCCGACACTTCGTACCGCAACCCCACTACGCCATGCACTCGGTGAAAAAAGATTACGGAATCTAAATCCCGAATCGGATTTTAATCGTGCCACACCGTCAACACGTTTAACGGCGGCCTCAATAGAAGAAATAAGAAGCCCTTGGGAAAAATTGGTCCTCCCAACATGTCTTCCGTTTTCAAAATGGTCAATTGGTTCCATACTCCATTATATCACGTTTTAAGTAATTTTAGAAAGTAAAATTTAGAAAACTTGTTAAGTAAATAATTCTGGACACTCCCTTTCCAATGCAAGCACCAATACATTATATAATTGTTGATTTTCTTTTATAAACAACGCGGATTTACGAATTAATGGTAAAATATGTTTCCGCAAAAACATAAGCGTTTGTTTAAGCACCGGCAATCGTAAGATAAAGTTTAAAATGTCGCGCGCACTTATACCAAAACCAATTGCACCAATAGGTCCTTCAATACAATTTAAAATAGCACCTATTGTATCGACCAACTTCATCCCCGCAATATGTATCGCCGCCAAAGTATATCCAGTAAAAGACGTAAGGATAGCAGCCCTAACCTTGAAATTCAACTTCTTTTTAATTCTTAACAATATTCCAATTGGATGTCGTTTTATAATATGCCACCAACGATTCAATTCTTCAACGGTTACTGGTGAATCATCCATTAATTCTTCTTCATTGTTCTGTGCAATTTGATGTTGTATATAATCATCAACGGCATAAGCATACTGCGGTTTTATATATCCATGACCCCTACTCCCACCCGCAGAAGTTTTAACCGCCCCCATATATCCGCCCATCGAAAGTGGATTCATATCACTTTTGCCAAATTGTCGCTCTTGCAAGGAACCGTCATCATCGCCTTGATATTCTTCGTCATGATAATCTTGGATTGGGTTGTATTCATCGCTATCTCCAAATTGGCCATATTCATCAAATTCTTCGTCGCCATATTCTTCCTCATCATCAATAGAATTTTGTTCATCATAATAATCATCAAGTATATTGGGCAACTCTGGGCTTTGCTCACCACCCCGTTCATATCTACTTTGTTCAACTTTATCGCCAAATTCAGACCCATTCTCATACTCAGACTCATCTTCAGATTTCGACTCACCCCCATCGTGTAAACTACTTTCATCATTGTGGTCACTTTTTTCATCTTGTTGAATATTTTCAGATTCTCTCCCTTCTTCATCCTCTGTTTCTGTTTGTCTATTATCTTCTTCTTTTGCCTCATACATTTGGTATCGTTCATTATTATCTTGCTCACCTTGCGGCACGTTTTTTATCAATGGTTCATCATTTAAACTTTGGCTTTCGTCGGACACGTTTATATTATCGGACGCCAAATTCGTCGATTTCGCATCATCACCTTCAACATTTTCTTCAACTATTTCATCGTCTATATTATTTTCATCTTTTCGCATATCATAATATCACATACAATGCGATATTATACAAGCAATATCACATGTGTTGCGATATATTGTGTATATTTTAAATCTTTTACTATGTATGTTGCGAATACATTACAAAATCGCCACAGTATAATCATGTTATGGAAAAAATCGAAATAATTGAACGCATAAGCAAACTTAGAACGGATGTAAATCTGTCTGCACGTGCTTTATCACAAAAAATTGAATTGAACGATGGTTATATAAATCGCTTAGAATCAAAAAAGGACTTCCTCCCAAGTGTAGAAGTCCTAATGCGCATAATTGAAATATGCAAATGCTCCCCCGCTAAATTCTTTTATTATTGCATGGATTCATTCGACCAAGATATGCAACTATTAGGCAAACTAAAAAACTTAGACAGAGACTCTAAGAACCTTATTGATAATCTCATATCAAGAATACCAACTGGCAAATCTTATGAATACGAACCTATTTAAGTTACATCAATTCCTATAAATTCTACTGAATATCCGTCATCTTCTCTCCATCTACTTTTGAATTCTTCTATATTAGACGGTAAAGGCATTAACACATCATTTTTCATTGCCAACAAAAAAAATTCTCTAACCAATTTTTGGACTTCGAATCTCAAATCTTGGTTTGTTTTCGCCCTTGCCAAAATGGTCAAATCGGGCAACCACGCGTTTAGTTCACCCGTTTCTTTATTAAGTTTAACAGCCATTGGGTATTTTACGATATCCATATCCAATCCTCCATTACCTAAACATACCACATTGTTTGCGATTTTAAAAGTATTTTTATCCAAAATATCACAATACATGTTGACACATTTACTTCATTGGGTTATAATATATTGATAAATTAAGAAGGGGGAATAACTATGACAGCACGCGAAAAAACAAACGGCTCTGAAATTATGGACAATTTAATTGTTACCATAGTTCCAATAATCTTAAAGGAATTAGATAATTGTCGTTTCAATATGTACAAAGACGAACAAAACCGACCACACATTGTGCTTGGATACAAAAAAGATGATTTGATTAACTATGAAAAAGATTTTTGCATAGACTATGCGGCAATTATACAAAAGATTAAAACCAAATTCACAGAATTCAAACAAAACCGTGAACAAAAACAACTATTATCTAATGCTACAAATGTCGAAAACTACCCTCCGTTAGAGATTTAGAAAGTAAAATTTAAGATGCTATTATATTATAACAACCGTCCCAGATGTCCTACCCACACTACCCCATGGGCCGCCATTTCCGACATTACGCCTTTGGTCGTTTGAGTTGTTGTTAAATAATCCCCATCGGTAATTTTGCAACGTACCTCTGTTTATTGAAGAACCTTCTTGTCCGACGTGCATGACGCTACTTCTATCTAAATTTCCCACTATCAAACCAATTCTAGGTGCAAGATCACGATTTGAAATATTATCCGAACCATTAAAGCGTAACGTGACATTCAATACACCACTATGGCTCACAACAGAGCCATTTTGTGCGACACCAACAATACCACCAGCAGAACGATTATACCTGGTAATCCAAAGCGTAATCGTCGTATTGTGAACATGTGAATATGACACAGTAGTTCTGTCCGCGAAACCTACAATTCCACCTCTGTAACCACTGCCGCCCATGTACATTCTTTCTACCCTTGTATCAACAATGTTTGCACCATTTGCACGGCCTACCAAACCACCTATTGTTGATAATGGTCGATGTAAAATAATTCTTCCATTTCTTACAATAACATCTTCAATTAACCCGCCATTCATAACACCCGCAATCGTCGCGGCGTGTACCCATGAACCATCAGTTCTTCTCGCACCTTTTCATTACACTCGCCGCTGCGTTTACAGAATATCTTAATGTTATTGTCCCCACGTTAAACCAATTTTGTTCTGTTCTAGATATGCGGTCTACTTGGCTATAGAAACCAAACGAAAATGCCGTAACAATTTCCGCCATGTCGGGTAGCCTTTGAAAATAAAGTGGTGCCGAAGCATTGAAACCAGACAGCATATCTTCTTGGTTTGTTTGGACTAATGCTTCAAATGCTACATGGTTTGCAATCATTTCGGTCATGTTCATCATAATCACAGAAATACCAATACCAGGAATCAAAAGCAACGGCATCAATTCAGCAGGCAGTTGGTCACCAGTATGCAAAGGGTTTGCCAAGTCGGTTATGAAATGAATTGATTTACCCAACGACTTAAATGCGTCTTCTTGATTTCCTTGATTCCAGAGACGAACTGCGTTTTCATAATGGTATATAAAACGTGTTTTTGCATTGTGTCCGCTGTCAAAAATGTTTCGGAAATAATTGTCTCTATTCCTTCCGTGGTAGAAATGCAAGTTATTAATGTTCCTTGATTCTGTACCATTGATGTCTGGAAAGTCGCTATATCTAACTAAATCATTATTTTGCAGATGCCCAAAATTAAATGTATTTGGGAAAAGTGGTTGAATATACTCTAACGCGCGGAAACTGATATATTGGTGTGTACTTCCTGTATATTGGAGATACGTATCTCCACCAGTCCAAAATGGTTGGAACATTGGTACTAAATTCGGCTTGTCCGCTATCAATATATCGTTGGCTATAGGTTTGATAATGCCCTTGTCTAATGCGTTCAAATAATGTTTTTCGAAATTTTCTATTAGAGATTCTGTTGATGCAATATCACCCAACGTATACCCTATACTTTCGAGATAATCTATAAACAACGATAAATTAGTAATATCATGTTCATGATATTGTGTTGTGTCTATACTTTCGATATCCATATCATCAATGTGAGGCTTGGGCTGGTTCAAGATATCATAAAGAATTGAGGCATTGATTTCATCAATTACATATTGTGGTAAGAAACTATCACTAGGCGGTGTAGAATTATCCGGTAGACCAAAGTCATCGTTCCTAATGAAATAATAGCCTACCACCATAGTAGTTATTAACAATACAACAACCGAAATTTTAAATACTTTCATTTATATTCTCCTTAATTTTAATATTTAATTAAGCCTAAACGAATCATCTATTGCATAGAGTTTATTAAAGAAATTTTCCAATGTGACACTTTGGTTTTCTCCCGTTCTTAAATTAAACCGATAATGTTCATATCTAAAATAAGTAACATTAATCAAAGCAGGTATTGCCATACCTTCACCGACCCATCGCCACCTTCTCACATCTCTAGCCCTTCTAAAACCATAATACAAATAATCACCACTTAAAAAAATAAAATCATGGAAAGATACTCTACTTGCACTTGCACCGCTTTCAATGTAGACGAATGAACCCAACTCTTTGTCATCACTTTCTCTGTATACTGTAAAGGTGGCATCTTGCCTCCAAAGAGTAGATCCCTCCGCTTTTACAAAATGCAATTCACTGTCAAATTCAAAATACAAATTTACAGTTGCACTCGTTACGAAATTTGCATTGATTCCTGCAAATTGATGATGTATGAAAAAAGTATTTGAACCACCCTCCCTGATTATTGGTGGTGGACCACCATATCCGTTTGGTATTCTTTCTTGTCTACAACCTGTTAATGTTATTGATGTAATTACAATTAACATCGCTACGCAGAAAATTTTTAGAAATTTTGATTTCATTTTCCCCCCTTATGTATTCTACTATATCAATCCATAAAATCATTGTCAAACGATTTATGGCAATTTATTTACTATATTCTTTTTGTCGAAATTTGTCGATAAGAATTGTAACACCTCCACACCACCCTACATACACTGACGTAGGACCGACCAAAACCATCTTCTCCCAACAAAAGAAATGGCGCCAAAATCGAGAAAATGTTTTATTCGGACCCGACACACCCACTCCATACATTAATCGGGCGCCCAAGTAGGTGTGTTACATAACTAAATTTTTAAGGAGAATTACAAAATGTTTCACCAAATTTTCGGCGGACGCGGCGGTTGCGGTTGTGGCCCAAAAATGCCTCAATTGAAAAGCTGCGACATCATGTGGATAATCATCTTACTTTTGGTTCTTTTCAACGGCGGACTTTTCGGTCTTGACATCTGCACACTAGTAATCTTGGCAGTAGTCTTCGGCGGACAATTCCTATGCAGAAAAGAAGAAAAGCGCGAGTGCCACCACTAAAAACATGCAATACAAGATGCAATCAAAATGCGTTCACAAGAGCGCATTTTTATTTTGCTTAGATATTTGCTTAGATATTCAATGTGGACTTTGGTCACTCTAACCATATATACTACTTGCACCATCTTCACTTTATCTGTTATAATGTAGGTCTATGAATAATAATGAATCTTGGAAAAACTTCAAAGGTAAACAGTGGCAAACAAGCATCGACGTCGCCAATTTTATCGATATGAACATGGTGCCTTACGAAGGCAACGAAGACTTTCTCAGCAACCCTACCGACAGGACAATGGAACTTTGGAAAAAGGTGCTTTGTCTCAAAAAACGCGAAAAAGCAAAAGGCATTTTAATGGCGGCAACCAAAAGACCGTCTTCTATTACCGCATATGGTCCTGGTTACATATGTCAAGAACTTGAACAAATTGTTGGTTTACAAACCAACAAACCACTTAAACGTGCTATTTTTCCTAATGGCGGTTTGCGTATGGTGCAAAAGGCTTTGGAAGAATATGGTTA
>Ga0131853_10000705_pt1 | contig 60450 bp, 61 predicted proteins | sample TergutLab28metaG_FD_92764 | JGI IMG/M metagenome (GOLD analysis project Ga0131853, IMG submission 92764) | Labiotermes labralis P1 segment gut microbial communities from Petit-Saut dam, French Guiana - Lab288 P1 (version 2) (version 2) | ecosystem: Host-associated > Arthropoda: Insects >...
CAAGTCGTTTGACTGAAATGGATAGATATGAGGATGGCGTTCTGTTATATGCTTTTCTGATAGATTACTCTAATGTGAGTATGGAGTCTTATCTATATGTGTGGGTCAATCCTAATACAGGGGAGCCAACAGCGTTTGAAGAGTCTAGTTTATACGCAAAAGTTCCTAACATTTTATTCCCTATCCCTATGCGCAATGGTGAGATAATTCCATATGATTGGTTTTGGATTCCGCAGTATGGGATAGTTATGACACAATATGGATTTTTTGATATGAGCGTTATGGAAATATATAAGGAGCAGCTTAGAGATGCGGGCTTTTCCCAAGGAAGCCCAGAGGAAGATGCAGCTGTGTCCTTAGAATCGGTATGGCTCTATAACGTGCTAGATGAATCGCCATATGGATATTATGACTCATTTGACCAATTGTTTGTGCATATACACAGTTACGCAGATGGCGAAGGCTTCAGCATAACTATGTTCCGTTAGCTCATGCCAATATGAAAAAAGTTATTTTGGTAATATTGGCTGTCGTTTTGGTTGCGGCTTTACTGGCTGTTGGCATCTTGCTTGCCTCTCGCGGCGAGAATGATGTAATTGACCACACACCAACGCCCATAACGACACCTACTGAAACGCCAGAGCCAACACATACAGAACCAAGCTATGAATACGCCGAAGCGCTGGAACTACTGCAAGAGGAGTTTGGAGAAGATGCGACATTCACCCGTCGTCCCGATTTGGACGAGTGGGTGACAGACATCCCACGTTATGCCTTTTTGGTAACATACCCTATGCGCGGAATTCCACGCTATTTATACGCTTGGGTGCATGTTGTTTATGGTTGGGTATTTGTAGAGGAAGAAGCTATCACCGAGTTTTATTTGAAATGAAATTTCGTCGTTGTGTTTGAATTTATAATGACTGGTGGTAAACCAAGATGGTTTGGCGTTGCTCTCATTTAATAAATTGACTATTTTATTAAGCTCGTTTTTAATTATGGGGTCAATAATAAGATGGTTTATTATTGTATCGATTTTGGGGCGTTCTTTCTTTTGTATTCCAACGCCTATTGCGGCACTTAATTGCTTCGCGTTTTTACCCATTGGCCCTTTTGCCATATCTATTGCCTCCTACACTAAATATAAAATCATTACTACGGCAGTTTGTTTAATAAGTATCTAAGCATTTTCAATAATATCGCTTTTTATGCCGTCAAATATTTTTTTCATACAAGTGAATGTTTCTGCGTCAGGGCCATAAATCCCTAAAAAGCACCCACAGAGATTATTAAATTCTTTTCCAAGGATGATCTTTTCATATCCCGGGCTACAGTTTTTGCAATCGGTGATTACGCAGGGGCGCACATTTGCCCAAAGGATTTCCTTAGTGCGCTCATCTTCTAATGCTGCCGCGCTCTCATTTTCCCAAGCAGACGGCAAAATATTTATAAAGGTATCAAAACTTGCTGCTCCGTCGTTATAAATTGCAATGTTAATTGTAAACAAGGCCTTTTCATTAAATGTGGGATTCCAAAAGAAGTTATCGGAATCACTGAATTGCGCACCATTCGTTTGCAAATACTCGACAAAATCCAGCGCGTTTTTGCGCGCTTCTCCCATGAGAACTTCATTGATTATATCTTCAATTTTCATATACATTACACTTTTTCCTGCATAAAATATAAACTTCAACCCATGCTGCTCATAGCTGTGTTGCCAACACCTCTACGATGCGCTCACATGCTTTGCCGTCGCCATAAGGATTGACGGCCTTGGCCATAGCGCTGTGGGCGTTTTCGTCGTTTAACAGTTTTGATGCCTCAGCAATAATGATATCCTTTTCTACACCGACGACTTTGACAGTTCCCGCTTCGACAGCCTCGGGGCGCTCAGTTTCCGTGCGCAAAACGAGCACCGGTTTGCCTAGCGACGGCGCTTCCTCTTGAATACCGCCAGAGTCGGTCAAAATTAAGTGACACTGTGCCATAAGGTTATGCATATCATCGACGTCCAGCGGCTCAATGAGGTGGATTCGGTCGTGTTTGCCCAGAATTTCATGTGCCAAATTTAACACGGCGGGATTTTTGTGTACGGGGTAAATCACGCGCACATCTCGGTATGTATTTACAATATTCAGCACAGCTTCAAAAATATTGCGCATGGGTTGGCCTAAATTTTCGCGGCGGTGGGCTGTCATTAAAATCACACGCCCCGATTGTAAATCCAATTTTTGCAGGGCAGGGGATTTGAACGCATAATCGCCTCGCACAATGGACAACAATGCGTCGATGACCGTATTGCCGGTCAGGTAGACATTCTCTGTAATGCTCTCAGCGGCAAGGTTAGCTACATTGGTGGATGTCGGCGCAAAGTGGTAGGTTGCCAATTTGCCTGTCATGGTGCGATTGACTTCCTCGGGAAAAGGGGAATATCTGTCAAATGTTCGCAAGCCGGCCTCAATGTGCCCCACAGGAATTTGTTGATAAAATGCCGCCAGTGCTGCGACAAAACTGGTCGTTGTGTCGCCATGCACGAGAACAATGTCAGGCTGGCATTCTTGCAAAATGGGTTCAAGTCCTGTCAGCACAGCGGCAGTGATGCTTGTCAATGTTTGACCGGGTTTCATGACGTTGAGGTCGTAGTTGGCCTTGACGTCAAAAATGTTCATGACTTGGTCGAGCATTTCACGGTGCTGTGCCGTAATGCAAACAATGCTTTGCAAGCCGGGTGTTTGCTCGATTTTTTTGACCAGCGGCAGCATTTTGACGGCCTCGGGTCGTGTGCCGAATACACTTAGCACTTTTTTCATGACTTTTCCTCGATTTCCTTGGCCGCTATTGCTACAAACTCGGCGACGGGCATCGCGCCTTTGTCGCCGTCACGTGCACGCACGCTGACGGTGTTTTCCTCTTGTTCTTTGTCGCCTACAATGAGCATATAGGGGATTTTTTCGAGCTGTGCTTCGCGGATTTTGTAGCCGATTTTTTCGTTGCGTTCGTCAATCTCAACGCGCAATCCGCTGGCGCGCAAATCGTTGGCGACTCGGCGACAGTGGTCTTGGTGACGGTCTGTCAGGGGTAACAGTTTGACCTGTACTGGTGCAGTCCACAACGGCAATGCGCCTGCGTATTTCTCTAATAGCATCGCCAATGTGCGTTCGTAACAACCCAGCGATGAACGGTGGATAACGTAGGGATGTTTCTTTTGTCCATCGGCGTCCACATAATCCATGCCAAATCGCTCGGCTAACTGGAAGTCGAGCTGAATGGTCAACAAGGTATCCTCTTTACCGTGTACATTTTTGAACTGCACGTCCAGCTTGGGACCATAAAACGCCGCTTCGCCGTCAGCTTCGACATAATCAAGTTGCATTTTGTCTAAGGTAGCTTTCAAAATAGCTTGTGCATTTTCCCAATCCTCGGCGGTGCCCAAGTATTTTTCTTTGTTGTTCGGGTCCCATTTTGAGAAGCGATAGGTTAAATCATCGCGAATGCCCAGCGCGTCCATGATGTGTTCGAGCAGTTCCATACAGCCAACAAATTCGCTTTCCACTTGCTCGGGCGTGCATATAATATGCCCGTCTGCCAACGTGAACTGCCGTACGCGAATTAGACCGTGCATTTCGCCGGAGCCTTCATTACGGAACAGCGTGGCCGTTTCGTTCAGACGAATGGGCAAATCGCGGTAGGAACGCATTTTATTAAGATAAACTTGGAATTGGAACGGACAGGTCATGGGACGCAGGGCAAACACATCATTGTTTTCTTCGGCGTCGGCATCGCCGATAACAAACATACCATCGCGGTAATGTTGCCAGTGTGACGAAATTTTATAGGTGTCTCGCTTTGCCATCATAGGGGTTTTAGTTAGTAAATAGCCGCGTTTTTCCTCCTCGTCTTCGACAAAACGCTGTAAAAGTTGCAAAACCTTTGCACCCTTTGGTAGTAGAATAGGCAAGCCTTGTCCGATATAGTCAACCGTTGTAAAGTAGCCTAGTTCACGCCCGATTTTGTTATGGTCACGCTTTTTCGCCTCTTCCAGCGCGTGCAAATGTGCCGCCAACTCATCTTTGGTCGCAAATGCCGTGCCGTAAATGCGCTGTAACATCTTATTATCGCTATTACCACGCCAATATGCGCCGGTAACATTGAGAAGTTTGAATGCTTTAATCCGCCCGGCGTGGTCAATGTGCGGCCCGGCGCAGAGGTCAACAAAATCGCCGGTCTTGTAGAAAGAAATTTCGGCGTCGTCGGGTAGTTCGTGAATCAACTCCACTTTATATGGTTGATCAGCCATGGCTTCGAGTGCCTCAGCTCGGGGCAGTGTGTATGCTGTAAAAGCATGGCGTTCTTTGATGATTTTTTTCATCTCAGCCTCAATCGCTTTTAAATCTTCTTGCTTGATGTGTGTATCGAGGTCGAAATCGTAGTAGAAACCATTGTCGATGGCAGGGCCGATGGCTAATTTTGCGTTTGGGTACAAACGCGTTACCGCGGCTGCCATGACATGGGAAACACTATGGCGCAGGGTTTGCAAGTCAAATGTGGGTGCTTGGCTCATTGTTTTATCCTCCGCGTTTAATCTGCTGAATAGTATAGCAGATTGCGCGGATAATTGCAAATAAAAAGCAAGGCGGGGGACAAACCCCGCCTTGCTGTGACGTTGCGGTTGTTTTTACTGCGAACGGCAAGAGCAGAGACTCTGCGTTGGTTAGGTATAGTCTGACGGATTTTCACAACGCCATTCGCAGAATTCCAAGGTAAAGCCGTTTAGGTCTTCGACGTTAAAAGCGTCTGTCCCCCAGTTGTTGTGGCGGATTTTGGTGATTTTGCTCCAACCGCGCTTGATGATTGAGGTGTGCAATTCTGCCAGACCGCTGACAAAGATAAATGCGCCGCAACGAATTGGCACATCGTTGCTTTGGCTTTGGCGGAGGTGGAAGCCTTTGAAGTTTTGGTACGGCGAGTTGAGGTCGTCGTGGGCTTGCGGGCAGATGGTGGCGTGGCAGTACTTTTCGATGCCGTCCTCGTCGGTACCGTAACCCCAGTTGAGATATTTTTTGTACCAATGGCAGGTGTCGAGTAGCGATGGGACGTACAAGATTGGCTCTACGCTGTCGATGTAGCCGCCCATGTTTTGTAGTGCGGCGATGTCTTTGGCCAGCGGGCTGTTGCTGATTGAGCGCCATGCTTTATAGTCCTTGCCGCTTAGTCGGTAGACGGTGGCATCGTCGCAGCAGGCGAGGATTTTGACGAGTTCGTCGTAGGATACGCTGCCGTTGCAGGCGACTAAGAAATCCTTGCCGGTGTCAATGTCGGCAAGCTCGGCGAGCATGCTTTCGGTGAATTTTACGTTATCTTTGGCGCATTGCAAGAGTTGTTTTTGTGCGTTGAGTGACAGGCAGGGGATTGTTTTTGAGCCGATGTCACATAGGTTGATGGTTGACATAATGTTTTTTCTCCTTTTTGATTGTAGTGTGGGTGATGGTGTGCTTAACAGGCGTTTCAAGGCTTGGCGGGCTTCGTAGAGCCGGCTTTTGACGGTGGCGGTGCTGATGTCTAGTGCCACTGACAATTCCTGCATGGTGTAACCGCCGAAGTATTTGAGGAGTACGACTTGGCGCTGGGCTTGGGATAGTTGCTCGATGGCGGCATAGAGTGTGGCGTGGCTTGTCGGTTGGGGTTGGTTTGGGTGTGTGGTTTGTTGCTTTGCAGCCTGTCGGAAGTGCTGTTTGATTTCGTTATTGCAGATGACGAATAGCCACGGGGCGGCGGATTCCGGCTTTTGGAGTGAGCCGTAGCGCAGGAAGGCTTTGAAAAAGGTGTTTTGCGCGATGTCGGCGGCATCGTGGTCATTGCCGACTTGTTTTAAGGTGTGGTAGAAGACTTTGGCGTAGTTGGTGTTGACCAGGTCTTGAAATTCCTGCATTGTTTTCCCTCCTCTCGTAATATAGACGCGAAGACAGGTTAAAAGTTGGGTGCCGTCATTGACATTTATCGCCGGAAGTGATAGATTGAGTATAGCACAAGTAAAAGGAGAACACCATGCTCGACACACTACGCGGCATTGAAGAGAAATACAACGTCATTGAAACACAGCTCGCCGACCCTGAGGTGTATGCCGACCCACAGGCGATGGGCAAGTTGCTCAAAGAGCAGAAGGCACTCATGCCGTTGATGGAGGCTTATAAAGAGTATGCGGCGGCGTTGCAGACTGTCGAGGAATCGATGGAAATCCTTAACGCGGGCGGCGATGTGGAGCTGCGGGAGTTGGCGCAGGAGGAGTTGGACGCGGCGAGAGCGGTCATTCCCGATCTTGAAGAGCGCATGAAAATTCTGTTATTGCCCGTTGACCCAAATGATGAAAAGAATGTCGTAATGGAAGTTCGTGCCGGTGTTGGTGGCGAGGAGTCGGCGTTGTTTGCGTCGGCGTTGTATCGTATGTATACCATGTTTGCCGAGAGCAATCGATGGAAAGTGGAAAATTTGAGCGTAAACGACACTGAATTGGGTGGAATTAAAGAAATTTCGTTTCTGATTTCGGGAAACGGCGCCTATTCACGTTTGAAATACGAGAGCGGCGTACATCGCGTGCAACGTGTGCCGGACACCGAAACGCAGGGGCGTATTCACACATCGGCTGCAACTGTTGCCGTATTGCCAGAAGCCGAAGATGTCGATATTGAAATCAACCCTGCCGACTTGCAAATTGAAACCATGCGCGCCAGCGGCGCGGGCGGACAACACGTCAATAAGACCGATTCGGCCATTCGGATGTTGCATATTCCGAGCGGGTTGGTCGTTGAGTGTCAAGACGAGCGCAGCCAGCACAAGAACAAAGACCGCGCCTTGAAAATTCTAAAAACGCGCTTACTCGACATGGAACGTCAAAAGCAAACCGATGAAATTGCGGCGGCACGCAAAGGGCAAGTTGGCTCGGGCGACCGCAGTGAGCGCATTCGGACGTATAATTTCCCGCAAAGCCGTGTGACCGACCACCGGATTAACTTGACGCTGTATAAAATTGACGCCATTATGAACGGCGAGTTAAACGAAGTGGTTGACGCGCTGACAACGGCGGACCAGGCGGAGAAGTTGAAGGGGGAGGAGTAGATGAAATCAATTGAAACACCACGATTGATTTTGAGGAAATTTCGACATGATGACTTTGATGCTGTGCATAGTTATGCGGGCAATGATGAGAATTTTAACTACATGCCATACCCAACGAACACTGAGCAAGTAACCCGTGAGAAAATCGCTGAATTTATTGCCAAAGCGGAAGTAAACCCTATAAAAAATTATAATTGGGCTGTTACATTAAGAGATGGCGGACAGCTTATTGGCGGGTGCGGGCTTGATATTAACGACAATTATGGTAGCGTGGGTTGGTTGCTGCACCGCAATTACTGGCGGCAAGGTTACGGTACGGAAATAGGGCGGGCATTGCTGAAATTTGGCTTTGAGTCATTGAATTTGCATCGAATTATAGCCGAATGCTATGCCGAAAATATTGGCTCATGGGGCATTATGGAGAAAATCGGAATGCGCCGTGAGGGGCATTTCTTAGACGCTTTTCCCGCGCACAAAAAGTCGGATAGTGAGTACGATGACGCGTTTTTGTATGCGATGTTAAGGCGGGAGTGGGAGACTCAAACTGAAATTGCTCGCTATGCTCTGTTGCCTATTACATTTGACGGCTTTGTCGACTTGCCCGAACTGCGTGACGGCGAATTGTATTTTGTTTGCATAAAGAAAACGCCGTATCAGCCCGAACGGAATTGGATGCCGAATTACAGCTTCATCATTTGCAAGGGCGGCGAGAAAATCGGTGACGCGCGCTTGACCATCGGCTTTACCGAGGGGCTGTACTACGGCGGGCAAATTGGCTATAATATCGATGAACCACACCGAGGCAACGGCTATGCTGCACGGGCTTGCCGCTTGTTGGCGCCTATTGCTAAGGCGCATGATATGACTAAATTGTTGATTTCAAACCGCCATGACAACCGAAGTTCCATACGCGTTTGTGAAAAATTGGGCGCAAAGCTGGTTCGCACAGTGGCATTGCCGGGATGGCATGATTTGTACAAAGATAATGGCTATCGCACGGTTAATATTTTTGAATGGGATTTGGAGGCGTGAATTAAGAATGGGCTATACGATAGAAAAGCTCGCCCCGGACAACTATTACAAGTGTGGCAATATTTGGGATATGAACAAGAACCCCAAAAGGACAAAAAAGTGGCATGACGAACTTATATCCGGCAATAGAATCACCTTTGTGTATGTGGAAAATGACGAATATATAGGCGAAGGCTCACTCGTTCTAGTCAGCGGAGATTTAGGATGCACCATTGAAAATGAACGTATTTATCTTTCGAGAATGGTGGTTAAGCCGGAATACCGCAATCGCGGTATCGGGGGCGTGTTGCTTGATTATTTAACCGAGTACGCTAAGAGTCTAGGCTACAAAGAAATGTCTTTGGGCGTGGACATAGACAGTATCGGAGCCAGATGGCTGTATGAGAAAAAAGGCTTTACAAGCATTTTCCGTATGGGCGAAGATGAGGGCGGCAAGTTTGTAAAATTACTAAAAACGCTTTGAATCTTAGGAGGACACACCATGACAACCAAAGAACGCTTTACGCGCATAATCAACCGCCAAGACGTTGACCGTATACCCATTAAGGATTGGCCGTGGCCGGGCACAGTGCAGCGTTGGGAGCAAGAGGGCTTGCCTGCGGGGATGGATTACCGCGATTATTTCGGCATCGACAAAGTGCAGGAATTATGGGTTGATATTTCGCCGCGCTATGAGGTGGAAGTCATTGAAAAAACAGACGAATACACAATTTGCACTAATGCCTGGGGCGCGACGTATAAAGATTTTGGCGGCGGTGAGTCTACGCCGGAATTCTTGGACTTCAAAGTGAAGGATTCTAAAATTTGGCAAGAAACAAAAGCGCGTATGACCGTCGACCCGTCGCGCATTGATTGGGCGGCGTTGGAAGACAATCACGCCAAATGGGTTGCCAATGGCGATTGGATTGAAGCTGTTTTTTGGTTTGGTTTTGACGTGGCGCATTCGTGGATGAGCGGCACAGAAACCATTTTGATGGCGATGATTGAAGAGCCGGAATGGGTTGAAGATATTATTAACACATATTTAGACAAGTGTATTGCGCATTACGACATGATGTGGGACAAGGGCTATCGCTTTGACTCCATCCACTGGCCCGATGATATGGGTTATAAAGGCACAACGCTGTTTTCGCCCGAAATTTATCGGCAGATTATCAAACCGGCGCATAAACGCGCCGTTGATTGGGCGCACAATAAAGGCATTGTTGCACGGCTGCATTCTTGCGGTAACATTACAAAATTGCTGCCCGACATTGTTGACACCGGTGTCGATATACTCAATCCGTTAGAAGTTAAGGCCGGCATGGACGCACTGGCCGTTAAAGCCGAGTACGGCGATAAACTTACGTTGCACGGTGGGCTTGATATTAAACTGTGGACGAACCCCGAAGCTGTGGTTGCCGAGATTGAACGCCTTGTGCCGAAACTGAAAGAGGGCGGGGGGTATATCTTTGCGAGTGACCATTCGATTCCCAGCAGTGTGAGTTTGGAAAACATGCGTGTGGTGGTGGAGGCGGCAAAACGTGTGGGAACGTATTGAGTAAATAAGAATGCAGAAATAAGGAATGGGCGTTATGAAACATATTGCAACGATTACGGATAAGGATATCATCGGCGTTGACGGCTTATCTACTGCGCCGCCGCGTATTTGTGTGCGTGCGGTGTTATTTGATCGAGATGGCAATATTGCACTGTGGCATATAAAAAAATGGGAAGTTTATATGTTGCCGGGCGGCGGGGTCGAAGATGGTGAGGATTTTTATACGGCATTGAAACGTGAAATGCTGGAAGAGTGCGGCTGCGATTGTGAGATTATCGCTGAACTCGGGCGAGTTGATGAGAACAGTAATTGCGCCGAACCTAGCGTTGTTGCTGAAAACTATTGCTATATCGCGAGAGTAGTCGGCGAAAAGAGTGAGTTGAGCTTGTGTGATTATGAAATCGCCGACGGAAGTGAACCATTGTGGTTGCCGTTGCCACAGGCATTTGAACTCGCTTCACAGCAGCAATTCAGCAACCAACGACCTGTTGATGGGCGTTGGTGGACAAAAGCGGTAACGGTTACGATACTAAAAGAAGCGTTGGCATGGACACAGGAGAATGCGCTATGACTATCGGCCTCACAGGTCCAATCGGTAGCGGTAAATCGCAAGTCGCGGCAATTTGGCGGAAATGCGGGTTGCACGTTATTGATTGCGATGTGGTGTATCGTGAATTGCTGACAGCATCAAAAGTATTGCAACGCGCCGTGTTGGGCGAATTTCCGTCCGTTGACGATAGCGGCAAAATCAATCGGGCAAAGTTGGCGGAAATTGTATTCAACAACGCCGACGCGCTTGCAAGGCTGGAAGCTGTTACACATCTGCATATTGCCGAAGAAGTGGCGAAAAAGATTGCAGATATTGATGGCGATGTCGTAATTGAGGCGATTGCGCTACTGAAAAGTGATATTGTGCGGCATTGCGATTGCATTGTAAGTGTCACTGCGCCGCCGGCATTGCGCATACAACGTGTCGTTGCGCGGGATAATTTGACGGTAGAGCAAGTGCAAGCGCGGATTAACGCTCAGCCCGATGATGTGTATTATCGAGAAGAGTCGGATTATTGTATTGAAAACGATGGCACAGAGCTTGAATTGCGCAAGAATGCGTTGAAAATATTAGAATATTGTAGGAGCGCACAGCCCGCCAATAATAAATAATCAATGGGCGGACACTGTGCGCCCCTATAAAGAAGGAGAAAAAATTATGGAAAAAAAAGACCAACGCCATGAGGCATTGTTGCGGAGTCCAAAAAACGGCTACGACACACTCAACGCCGAGGAAACAAAGAAAATGGACGAATTGTGCGAAGATTACCGCACTTTTCTGGACGATTCGATGACCGAGCGCGAAGCTGTTAAGGCGACTATTGCAATTGCCGAAAAGCACGGATTCAAGCTGTTTGTGCCGGGCGAAAGCTATCAAGCCGGCGACAAGATTTACGCCGACAATCGCGGTAAGGCAATGATTTTAGCCATTATCGGAAAGCAATCAATGGAGACGGGGTTTAACCTAATTGCCGCGCATATCGACACGCCGCGGCTGGACTTGAAACCCAACCCGTTGTACGAAGCCGATGGGCTGGCGTATTTCAAAACGCACTATTACGGCGGCATTAAGAAATACCAATGGACGGCGTTGCCGTTGGCGTTGATGGGCGTGGTGTACGACAGACAAGGCAAACAAATTGACATTAAAATTGGCTTCGATGCCGTCGATCCGGTGCTATACATCACTGATTTACTGCCGCATTTGGCGAAAGACCAAATGAAAAAATCAATGACTGAAGGTATTGCCGGCGAAGAACTCAATGCCTTGATTGCCTCAAAACCCGACAGCGAAGAAGGCAAAGACCGCGTGAAACTCGCTGTGATGGAACTGCTTAACCAAAAGTACGGCATTACCGAATGCGATTTCCAAACTGCCGAACTGTCGCTTGTGCCTGCGTTGTCGGCACGATATGTGGGGCTGGACAGTTCGATGATTGGCGCGTACGGTCATGATGACCGCGTGTGTTCGTATGCGGCGTTGCAAGCGTTGCTTGACTTGCAGGAAGTGCCAGAAAAGACGGCACTCGTGTTGCTCGCCGACAAGGAAGAAATCGGCAGTGAGGGCGTTACAGGCATGAAGAGCGCGCATTTCGATTGGTTTGTTAACGGATTATGTAAACCTAATAATATTAGTTTATTTGACTGTTACGCCAACTCATTCTGCGTGTCGGCAGACGTAAGCAATGCGTATGACCCGACGTTTGCCGGTGTTAGTGAGAAAAATAACAGTGCCATGCTCAACCACGGCATTGCTGTATGCAAGTACACCGGGCGCGGCGGCAAAGGCGGTGCGTCGGACGCAAGTGCCGAAGTGATGTCAAAACTGCGCGGTATGTTTGACAAAGCCAACGTGCTGTGGCAGATGGCGGAACTCGGTAAAGTCGACCAAGGCGGCGGCGGCACTGTCGCGGCGTATCTGGCGGAACGCAATATTGATATTGTCGATGCCGGTGTGCCTGTGTTGTCAATGCACGCGCCGTTTGAGTTGGTGGGTAAACTGGATGTGTTTATGGCATATAAAGCGTACGGGGCGGTGCTGGCTAGTTAGGAATTAAAAAATGGGGGTCGAGTTAAATGCTCGGCCCTTTTTGCAACAAAGTTGTTTTTGGTAATCCAGCAGAGAAAATGTGTGTTACACTTATAGCGTAATGTTACACAACTACAGGAGCAGAATTATGAAACCAACGAAGCTATACAACATACTCTACGCCCGTTACGGCAACCTAGATTGGTGGCCTGCCGATGCGCCCTATGAAATGATGATTGGCGCAATCCTCACCCAAAACACAGCTTGGCGCAACGTGGAAAAGGCCATCAATAATTTTGGAAGCGATGTTACGCCTAAATTTGTGGAAAATGCGACGCTAGATGAGCTTGTCGGAATTATTCGTCCTGCGGGGTTCTTCAATCAAAAGGCGGCGTATTTAAAATGTTTGACGGCTTGGTTCAAGCAATATGATTATCAAGCTGAAAAAGTCGCTGCGCAGCCGTTGGAAATATTGCGGCATGAATTGCTTGACATTAAAGGGGTAGGGGAGGAAACTGCAGACTCGATTTTGCTGTATGGGCTTGAGTTACCGTCATTTGTGGTGGATGCATACACAAAACGGTTACTGGGACGTTTGGGTGTGGATGTTAAGTTGACCTACCGTGATGTGCAGGCGTGGTTTATGAACAGTTTGCCTGTTGATGTGCCGTTGTACAATAACTTTCACGCTTGCATTGTGTATGTGTGCAAAGACTTTTGCCGAGCAAAGGCGAAGTGTGACGGATGTCCATTAGGAGCGATTTGCAGCTCATGCCAATAGCCTTTCAATTTCCACATAAAATTTTGTCGAAAGGGTTGCTTTCTTGCAAGATTTAGAGTATACTGGTTCAAGAAATTTATTGGGAAGAAGGCAACAATCCATGAGCCATAAACCATACTCTACACGGGCACAAAAAATCACGGCATCGACCACTATGCGGATTGATGCGCAGTATAAGCAAATGCTTGCCGAGGGGCAGGATGTTATCGGTTTTGGTGCAGGTGAGCCTGATTTCGATACGCCGGAACACATCAAGGCAGCCGGCATTGCGGCGATTGAGAATAATTTGACGCGCTATACGCCTCCGGCGGGCACCGAGGAATTGCGCAAAGCTGTTTGCAAACGCTTCAAAGCAAATAAGGGTTTGGATTACGCGCCAAGCCAGATTGTTGTGTCGAGTGGCGGCAAGCACAACCTATACATTGCGTTGGCATGCCTGCTCAATCCGGGCGATGAGGTGATTTTACCCACGCCGTATTGGGTTAGCTATAAAGAGCAGATTGAGATGTGCGGCGGCGTTGTCGTTGAGGTCAATTGTGACAAGGGCGATCGTTTCGAGCTTGACGTTGATGATATTGCTCATGTCATTACACCCAAGACAAAAGTAATGATACTCAACAGCCCGTCTAACCCAACAGGTATGGTTGTGCCGCGTGAAACATTGGAAAAAATCGCAATGCTGTGTGTGGAACACGAAATTTTCGTCATTAGTGATGAAATTTACAGCAAATTAGTGTATGAGGGAACTTTTACAAGCATTGCGGCTATTTCTCCGAAAATGAAAGACTTGACGGTGGTATTGTCCGGCGTGTCGAAAAGCTTTGCCATGACGGGCTGGCGCGTGGGGTATGTAGCGGCAAACCAGGAGTTGGCGACATTGATGGCAAATTATCAGAGCCATTCGACTTCTTCACCGGCAACAATGGCGCAAAAGGCGGCGGCTGTCGCATTGAGCGGCGACCAGTCGTGCGTTGAAGCGTTGCGAGATGTGTTTCACAAGCGCCGAGATTTATTCTTGGCCAAGGCGGATGAAATACCGCTGGTCAAGGTCATTCGGCCACAGGGGGCGTTTTATGTCATGATGAGCATTGAGGCGCTGCTCGGCAAGACGCTATATGGGAAGGTTATCAATAACGCCGATGATTTTGCTGAGTTGTTGCTTCAGAAGGCGTGCGTTGCCGTTGTGCCATGTGGCGGGTTTGGCGCGCCGAATTATTTGCGTTGGGGCTATGCTACGAGCGACGAAAATATTGTCAAAGGCTTGGAGCGTTTAAAAGTGTTTATTGAGGGAGCCATGTAGTGCAGGGACGCCCCATCGGCACCCAAAATTTGCTGCAAAGACCCCATAATTGACTGAAAAATGCGCGACTTTAAGTCAGTTTTATTTACCGGCCCCTGCCATTAGGCAGGGGTTTTTCGACTTGACATTTTCGGCGATTTGTGGTACAATATATACAGTTCATGTAAAGGAGTCGGTATGCAAGAGTTTTTCCGTACGCTGCTCGAAAATATTATACACTATGTACGGGACGCCACGGTGTCCGACTACATTGATATTTTGCTGGTGACGCTCATTGTCTACCAGCTAATTAAGCTGTTGCGCCGTACGAAAGCTATCCGCGTTATTCAAGGCGTAGTGCTATTGGCTGTGCTGATGTTGTTGGCTGAGCTTTTACAGCTGCAAACAATCAACTATATTTTGAGCAATACGATGCAAGTCGGCATCATTGCGATTATCGTTATGTTTCAGCCGGAACTGCGCAAGATGTTGGAGCAAATCGGTTCGAAAAGTACGTTGCAGCAGCTGCTTGCCAAAGAGAGCCGCAGTACGGTGGAAGCCGCGATCATGCATACGGTCGAGGCTTGCAAAACATTTGCGTGGGAGCGCACAGGCGCGCTGATAATCTTCCAACGCAACGTAATTTTAACCGATATTTTGCGCACGGGTACCATGATTAATGCCGAGACATCAAGTGAACTGTTGCAGAGCATATTTTTCCCAAAATCACCATTACATGACGGCGCGGTAATCATTGAAGAGGGGCGCGTTGTCGGTGCCGGTTGTATGCTGCCGCTGACGACCAGCACCACCGTCAATCGCGAACTGGGTATGCGGCATCGCGCAGCGCTGGGTATGAGTGAAACGTCAGACGCCGTCTGCATCGTTGTCAGTGAGGAGACGGGTTCAATTTCGCTGGTGCAGGACGGTATTATCAAACGGCACTTGACACCGGATACGTTAGAAAAAATGCTGAACAACGAATTGCTTGTTGACGAAGAAATCGCCAATGCCAAAGGCTTGAAACGTTTTACGCGCCGATGGAGGAGGAAATCATGACGAGTGAAAACAATCGCCTCCCAAGCGACGGCCGTACTGAAAGTCGTTTGACTCCTGCCAAAGAGCGCCGCGGCATTAATTTTTTATGGTTACTTTTGAGTCTGTTCGTGGCTGTGGTGCTGTGGCTTTTTGTTATGACCATGCTGGACCCGACGAGTCAGACTACCATCTCGAATTTGCCCGTAACCGTCATTAATGACAGAACCGAAGACCACGAGCTTTTTATACGTGGGGGGTTGGCGTCAACCGTTGATATTACCGTGCGCGGTACGATGAGGGATTTGACGCGGCTGGAGGGGATGCGCGACAGCATTGTTGTGCAATGTTCGTTGGCGCACATTGATGAGACAGGGCAGCATCCTGCGACCATTGAGGTCATCTTGCCAGCAGCGTTGCAAGACAGTGTGGAAGTTATCAGGATTTCGCCGCAAGAGCTTATGTTGGAAGTTGTCGCTTATGCTGTTCGGCGCGTGCCTGTGCGCGTAGATATCAGTGCGGTGGAGCTGGATGAGGATTACCGTATTGATGAGGACAATATCCGCATTGAATCGATTGGCCATCCCGATGATGTGATTGCCAATCGTTTGACCGTCAGCGGCCCGGCCGATGTGGTAGATTATATCGAAGAAGTCACTATTGTGCTGAATGCGACCCAAGCGTCGGAAAGTTTTACGCAAGATGTATATATTTGGGAGTTTTTAGACGCTTACGGCGCAACAATCGGCGAAAGTGATTTGACATTTGCCGAAATAGTTATGGTGTATGTGCCTGTGCATTTCGTTAAGGATGTGCCACTGGCCGTTCAAATTGTTGCCGGCGGCGGCATTCGGCAAGAAGATGTCGAATCGTCTGTGATTTCGCCGACCAGCATACGGTTGCAAGGTGAGCGCGAGATTTTGGACGGTATTCATACCATTGAGCTTGAGCCGGCGATTATCCTCGCCGAATTGGAGAGCATGAGCCAAGACTTTCTTTTTCCCGTACACGTCCCCGTCAACGGCGTCTTCAATGTTGACCGCGTGGAAGAAGCCACAGTGTCGATTACTATCAGCGGCGTGAGCGAGCGCGACGTGGTGGTGGAGAATTTTAGGGTGAACAATGTGCCGGCAGGGATAAGCTATCGCATTGTGCCGCCGATTTCAGTGCGTTTGCGTGGCCCGACGGCATCGGTGCAAGCGCTGAATGCTGACGATATTACGGTGGTTGTTGATCTTGCCATGCAGGGGGCGCCCATTGTCGCCGGACGAATGGGCGCGCAGGCAACGGTGAATATCCGCGGCGCACCACTGGTGGCTGTGATTGGCGAGTTGAGCGTGTCGCTTGAGATTGAGACTGATGCAAGCTAACGGCATCGTCACTGCCGTGAACGTTGACGGTACAGTTGAGATTATTGTTAAACGCGGCGCAGCGTGCGGACACGGATGCCTAACGTGCGGTAGCTGCGGGGTGAGCACCATTACATTAAATGCCTACAATAACTGCAACGCACTTGTGGGTGATGCTGTTGTCGTGCAAACGCCGACAAAGTCGATTCTCGGCATGGCGGCATGGTTGTATGTACTGCCAATTGCATTGTTTTTGGGCGGATATGCTGTTGCACCGTGGGTTGGTGCGGTTGCTTTTGTTGTAACGCTGGGCGCGGCGATACTGTGCGGACGACGGCGCAAGCACGGTGCCACAACGATTGAAATGATAACATCAGAATAGAGGGCATTATGATTGCGAGTATGACAGGTTACGGACGTGCCGAGGGCACGCACGGTAAGCAGAATATTACCATTGAGGTCAAAAGCGTCAACGGGCGGTATTTAGATTGCCATATCCGCACGGGTGCGTTGTATCTGTTTTTGGAAGAGCCTGTCAAGGCACGGTTGAATGCGGCTCTTTCGCGCGGCAAAGTGTCGGCATTTGTCACCATTGACAGCGCGCAGGCTGACAATGCGGCTATCACAGTCAACGCTTCGGTAGCCGAGGGATATATGCAAGCGGCAGCACAACTGGCAGCACAACTGGGGAAACCCAATGATTTAAGCGTTACGAGACTGCTGACGCTGCCGGATGTGATTGCTACACAGCGGTCTGAGCAGGATAATGACGCCTTGCAGGCGGCAGTACTCGACGTGCTTGACCATGCGTTGACACAGCTGACAACAATGCGTCGGCGTGAGGGCGAGAATTTAAAGGCCGACTTGTTGGAGCGTTGTTTTGCTGTGGAAGCGTTGCTGGAACAAATCGTTGCTTTGGCACCGCAGGCGACGGAAGCGTATCGCACCAAAATTGACGCTCGTATGCGCGAACTGTTAGGCGATGAGCAGTTCGACCCGCAGCGTGTGCTGGCTGAGGCGGCGCTGTTTGCCGACAAAGCGGCGATTGACGAGGAAATTGTGCGACTGCGCAGTCATATCAAGCAAATGCGTGACTTGCTTGATAAGGGCGGCGGGCGCAAGCTTGATTTCTTGATGCAGGAATTTCACCGCGAAGCAAACACCATCGGGTCAAAGTGTAATGATGCCGATATGGCACGGATTGTGGTGGACTTGAAAGCTGAGATTGAGAAAATGCGGGAGCAGGTGCAGAATATAGAGTAGGTGTGGTGATATTTGTTGTTAGAGAATTTATATTAGTGGAGGTTAAAATGTCAAAGAAACTATTGGAAATAGCAAAGGAAAAATTAAGTGGTCAGCTACTTGCAGACTTTGAAGATTTTTACGCATTTTTAAAGTCAGAAGACATGACCATTTCACAGGGGTATAAATGCTATAAATTCAAGTATAAAGGCATAGATGTAGGCAAAGTGCGTATCAACGAAAATTCTATCGGCTGTGAAGTTTCGTTTGAATGGATTGGTAATAGTGATAAATATGTGAATGAGCAATCGGAGGAAGTTGTCGATATATTTATGAAAGCGTTGGAGCATAAATGTGTTAATTGCGCGAAGGAGGGTTGTTCAAAGGATTTAGCGATGACAGTCAATGTTGCCGGAAACAGCCATATGAATATTTGCGTTCTTGCATTTGGTGAATCGAAGTCTTTTGCGTTTACATCTATTGATAACGATATGAGGAATATGATGTGGATAACGCCGTGGATAAGACCGGAATCTATGCACCATTATAATAACATCCCGGTTTTCATTGATAGTGTTAAAAGTTTAATACTTATTAAAAAAGCGTATATCATAGATAAAACATAATATGAGTAGTAACAATGGCAATAAAACTGCACAAAATAAACATTATACAGCATAGGGCACAGCAATTACCACGGAGGATTTTCAATGAAACTCATCAACATAGGATTTGGCAATATGGTCAACACGGCGCATTTGATAGCTGTTGTAAGCCCCGAATCGGCACCCATTAAGCGGAGTATTACCGAGGCGCGGGAGCGAAAAATGCTGATTGACGCGACATATGGACGGCGTACGCGTGCTGTCATTGTGATGTCGAGCGATCATGTGATTTTGTCGGCGATTCAACCTGAAACCATTGCCAACCGGCTCACCAACCGTATGACTGACGAGGCAACCATTGCCTGTGGGGAGGATGGCGCCGATGAGTAAACAGGGCACGCTGGTCGTATTGAGCGGTCCGTCCGGCAGTGGTAAGAGTACAGTCATCGCTGCTATGCTGAAGCAATACGGCAAGTTTTTGCCGCCGGTGCATTTTTCGGTGTCGGCAACCACGCGTGAGCCGCGCCCGGGCGAAGATGACGGCGTGGCGTACCACTTTGTCAGCCGTGAGAAATTTGATGAGTTGGTTAAGGGAGACGGACTGTTAGAGTTTGCTGCGTTTGCCGGGCATCAATATGGAACGCCTTATGCACCTGTGAAGCAGCGTATTGAGTTGGGCGAAGTCGTATTGCTCGACATTGAAGTTAAGGGTGCAGTGCAAATCAAACAGCGACATCCCGACGCACTGTTTGTCTATCTGGTACCACCATCATTAGATGAGCTTGAAGACAGGCTGCGAAAACGCGGCACAGAGTGTGAGGAGAGTATTGCTAAGCGTATGCAAGCAGTCAGCGAACAATTGTCAGAACTTGACATTTATGATCATATCGTGTTTAATCGTAAGGGAGACATTGACCGTGCGGCGTTTGAACTGGCGTCTGTGATTATGGCGAAGTTGGCGTCAGGGCGGGAAATACAAAAATAGAGGAGATTATTATGTTAGAACCATCCATCGCGCAAATGATGCAATCGGTGAACAATCGCTATCTCTTGGTGAATGTTGTGGCGCAACGTACACGCGACATTGCCGAAGATGCCCGTGAGGAGGGTGTTTTCTTGGAAGAGAAGCCACTCAGCATCGCCATTCGGGAAGTTGCCGAGGGGCGTATACAGGCATCGGTATAATGCCGCATGTGCCAGGCAAACTGTACGCTAAGCTCGCGCTAGAGTTACCGTTGCAAGGCTTGGATGCTGTATACGATTATGAAGTGCCTGAACAGTGGCGTGAGGATATTTGCGCGGGCTGTCGAGTCGTTGCGCCGTTTGGGCGGGGCAATACGCGGAAAGAAGGCATTGTCTTGGCATTGAGTAATGAATCGGTGCATTCCAAGACAAAGCCGATTTTGCAGCTGCTCGACCGCGAACCTATTGCCACAGGTCAGGATATTCAACTTGCATTTTGGGTGCGGGAGCGTTTTTTCGCGCCGTTTTACGCTGTCTTGCGCGCCATGTTGCCTGCGGGTGTATGGTTGCAGGCAAAGACGGTTTGCTTTGTGAATGATGTCGGCGAAGAAGTTGTGGCAGAGGCATGTCAACATGAACCGCAAGTGTTGGCGTTGTGGCAATGGCTTAAACGACAGAAAAAAGGCGCAAACCTTAGCGCCGTGCTGGCACAGCAGGGCGGTGAGCTGGCATGGGAATCATTGCGACTCAAAGGCTTTGCGCGTGTTGAGGAAAAGCGTGCACCACGGCTGAACGACAAAACAGAAGTGCTTGTCACATTGTCGCCCGACTTCAGTGTGCGAGAATATGCGGGGCGTATGGCGCATCGCGCGTCGTTACAGGTGGCGTTGCTGGAGCTCTTGCAAGCCGAGGGACCAACTTTGCCGTGGCACGAGTTGCGCTATTATACAGGTGCGACAGCAGCGACATTGCGGGCTTTGGAGAAGTTGCAGGCTGTGAATACGCATGAGCGTGAGAGTTTTCGTCGCCCTGAGCTGGAACTGTCGAGCAAGACAATCGAAACACTGACCGAGGCACAACAAGCGGTATTTGAGAGACTTGTTGAACTGCATGACCGCCGGCAAACCGGAAGTGGCGTTCGCTCGCGAGGCGCATTGCTGCATGGTGTGACGGGCAGTGGCAAGACGGCAGTCTATATTAAGCTTATTGAACACACGCTGGCACAAGGCGGCGGCGCGATGGTGCTTGTGCCGGAAATCGCATTGACACCGCAGCTGGTGTCGCAATTCACGCAACAGTTTGGCGACCGTGTTGCCATGCTCAACAGCGGCATGACGCTGACGCAACGCTATGATGAATGGAAGCGCGTGCGGTCAGGACAGGCTGATGTGGTGGTTGGCACGCGTTCGGCAGTCTTCGCACCCATGCGTAAGCTGTCGCTGATTATTCTTGATGAGGAGCATGAGGGCAGCTATAAAAGCGATAACATGCCGCGCTACCATGCCCGCGACGTGGCGAAATATCGCGCTGCCCAGCACAATGCCTTGCTTGTGCTGGGCAGCGCGACGCCGAGCATTGAAAGCATGTACGCTGCACGGACGGGTAAGCTGACATTGCTGGCGTTGCCGGGGCGGTTTAATGCGTCGGCGTTACCGGCGGTGACGATTGCTGACTTGCGGGTTGATTTAGAGAATGGCTTGAATGGTGTAGTTGGAAATGTTTTAGCGCAAGAGCTGCGCAAAAATTTAGAAAACGGCGAACAATCTATCCTTTTTGTCAATCGGCGTGGTCGTGATAGAATGCATACTTGTTTGCAATGCGGCGTGTCACCGCAATGTCCGGCATGCAGTAATGCTTTGACGTATCATTCGGCGAACAATCGCCTAATGTGTCATTACTGTGGGTATTCGATGCCGGCACAACAGAGTTGCCACCATTGTGGTGGTGTGATGAAGTCAATGGGATTTGGCACGCAACGTGTGGTGGAAGAATTGCAGCAGATGTTTCCCAACCAGCCCATCATTCGTATGGACACAGACACGACGGGCGGGCGCGGCGCACACGCGACGTTGTTGGCGCAATTTCGCGATGAACGAGTGCCGTTTTTGGTGGGGACGCAAATGGTTACAAAGGGATTGGACTTTGAGAATGTTACGCTTGTTGGTGTTTTAGCGGCCGACTCATCGTTAAATACCGCTGATTTTCGTGCCCATGAGCGGACGTTTGCATTGATTACTCAAGTCGTGGGGCGCGCCGGGCGCGGACAAAAGCCGGGTCGGGCTGTCGTTCAGAGTTTCACACCGCAAAATGTGATACTCCAAGCCTCGGCAGCGCAGGACTACGATGTATTTTATCAAGCCGAATTGCCATTACGGCAGGCACGAAATTTGCCGCCATTTTCCGAAATGTTGCTACTGCGCCTGTCGGGCCGTGAAAATGAGGCAGTGCATTTGGCCGCACTAGCTTTGCGAGATAAGTTAGCAATAATGTTTCCCGCACTAAATATCAAAGGGCCTGCGCCGGCGTCTTTATTTCGGCACAATTTTCAGTATCGCTATCAGCTTGTGTTGTTGGGGCAATTTGACCGCGCAACGCGGCATGGCATTTCAGAGGAAATGGCGGCACTTAGCAAGGCATGTAAGGGCGTATATGTGTATGCTGATTTTATGCCGAATAATATATAACAGCGACTCATTAGGTGATATTATATTAACAGAGGGGTATCTAAGGTTATGGCAATTCGAGAAATTTTGACACAGGGCGATGCCAGCCTATTAAAGCCATCACGGCCTGTCGAGCAATTTGATGACCGTTTGTATCAATTGCTGGACGATATGCGTGATACGCTCATTGAGGCCAACGGTGCGGGGCTTGCCGCTGTGCAAGTTGGCGTATTGCGGCGTGTGGCGTTGATTGACACTGAAGAAACGGGGCTAATCGAATTGATTAACCCTGAAATTGTGGCGCAGTCCGGCGAGCAGGAGGGCGCAGAGGGCTGTTTGTCTGTGCCGGGGCTTTATGGAATTGTCAAGCGCCCGATGAAAGTTAAAGTCAAGGCGCAGGACCGACACGGCAAAGAATTTAAGAAATTCGTTGAAGGGCTTGCGGCGCGGGCGGTTTGCCATGAATTGGAGCATTTGGACGGACAGTTGTTTACCGCCAAAGTGTCGCGGTATTTGACTGATGAAGAGTTAAGTAAATAAGAAATAAAAAAGAGGGGGGTACTGCGTGAAATTAGTCTTTATGGGTACGCCGGTCTTTGCTGCTGCGTCATTGGAAGCATTGATTGCCGCAGGGCATGACATTTTAGCCGTCTACTGCCAGCCCGACAAGCCGGTAGGGCGGGGGATGAAGTTGACGCCGCCGCCCGTTAAGCAGCTGGCGTTATCGCATGGCTTGACGGTGCATCAGCCCACAAAATTGCGCGATGGCGTTGTGGCAGAGCAGTTGCGTGCGTATGCGCCCGATTGCATTGCCGTTGTGGCGTACGGACGCATTTTGCCGCTTGATATCCTTGAAATCCCGAAACACGGTTGCATAAATGCCCATGCATCGCTGCTGCCGAAATATCGCGGAGCGGCACCGATACAATGGGCTGTCCTCAACGGCGAGCGCGAGAGCGGCGTGACGACCATGCACATGGCAGAGGGTATGGATACCGGCGATATGATTTTGAAACGTACGATAGCAATTCCGCCCGACATGACAGCGGGCGAATTGCATGACGAACTTATGCCAATGGCGGCGGAACTGCTGGTTGAAACCCTTGCTTGCCTGGAAATTGGTAACGCGCCGCGAACACCGCAAGACGAGGCACTTGCGACGATTGCGCCTATGCTCGACAAGTCGTTGTGTGATGTCGATTGGCAAAAATCGGCGCAGAAAGTTGTCAACCAAATTCGCGGACTTGACCCGTGGCCGGTTGCGACAACGAACATTAACGGTGTGGTATTGAAAATTACAAATGCGTCTATTTTTGGCGAAGACACAAGCAACGGCGGGCTTACCATTGCTGCCGGGGACGGAAAATTAGTGTGTATCGGCACAGTGCAAGCCCCGGGCGGCAAGAAAATGCCCGCGGCGGATTATTTGCGCGGGCGGAAGTGATGTACTATGAAACTACCAATTAAAACAAACCGGCTATTACTCCGCGAAATTTGCAGTAAAGATGCCAATAACGTGTACAATTTATTCTCAAATCCAAATGTTATGCGCTATTTAGATTTGCCTCATGCTAATATTGCGCAGAGCCAACATTATATAGACACACTGCTGAAAGATTATGAGCATAAACCAAGATTGCGGTGGGAATTTGCTGTTATATTGGCTAAAACCGGCGAATTTGCGGGGATTGTAGAGCTTGAAGTTGGGTTTGAGCCTGTTGTTGACAGTCGTGCGGAATTGCAATATCTATTTTTGCCCGAGTTTTGTGGCAAAGGGTATGCATCCGAAGCAAATAAAGCTGTTATAAAGTTTGGCTTTGAAGAATTGCGTGTGAACAAAATTACAGCCGGGTGTTTGCAGTGTAATCTTGCGTCAGAACGTGCGATGATTCGGTGCGGAATGACCAAAGAGGGCGATTACAAGCAACATACAAAATGGGACGGTGAATGGGTAAATCGTGTTGAGTATGCTGTTTTAAAAGATGAATATTACGTTGAAAAGGGAAAAACCCTTTGAATAATTTCATCCTTATACAAGCACTCGGAATCCTCACGTTAATTTTATTCGTCGCATCATTGCAACAGCGCAAAAAAGAAACGTTCCTATTGCTCCAAATTACAGGAACGGTCCTCTTTATCGCGCAATATTTGATGACAAACAGAATTACAGCCGCACTTTTGTTTACTGTTGTACTAATTCGCGGTGTGGTGTTTTATGTATATAAAAAGAAAAATTTGCAACCATCACGCATAGTATTGGTTGCGTTTTTGGGAATTATTGCAATTTCGACGTATTTTTCATGGCAAAATGTTTTGAGCATTATGCCGCTAATTGCAACATCGGCAAAAACGTGGGGCACATGGCAAGATAACATGAAATGGCTGCGCAAAACATCATTGCTCAGCCAAAGTTGTATGATTGTCTATAACTTGTCAGCGGGTATGTACACGGGGGCGTTGACAGAAGTGTGCAATTTGACATCGACTGTGATTGCGATGCGGCGGTATGATGTGTGTAAGGGGGAGGGGTGATTCTAGGCATATATTGCTTATACTGCACCCATTGTGTGCTGATGTATCTGTTTAGTTATATCCGCATATGAAACTGTTGAAAAATCAGTGGTATCAACATAAAGAATGCAATCTCCAAATTGAAAATTTTTCGATTGTTCTACTATTTCCATATATTGTTCCAATGTAATTTGCGGCTTCGCGCCACCCATATCATATTTTCTTCTATCATTAAAACGCTGATGTGCCAACTCAACCGAAGTGGTAAAATGGACATTAACAGTTTGATACTTGTACTGTTTAACCAATTCATTTATCATCGGCTTTTGTTCGTCCCAAAAACCAAATTCAATGATTAACGGCGAAGACTGCTTCATTATATCTTCGCAAAGAACCCAATATTGAGCAAATGGAATCGTAGTTGTCCCCCAATTTTCCCACAAGTTGTCAACAGAAAGAAGAGGGACACACGCCTCTTGTGACAACCACTCGGCAAATGTCGTTTTGCCTGCCGCTGCCATACCGGATACAATAATCATTACATTTTTCATTAAATCCTCAACACAAAAAAGTTGCGCTAAACCACCTACCCGCCAACCGACAAATACGCCATCGCCGATTTCGCCATCAGTCGTTTTTTGCCCTTGTCGTCAAATTCGATTTCCAGCAAGCAATCACCGCCCATTGGGCGTGCACTGATGACCATACCGTTGCCGAACGCCGTGTGTGTTACGCGCATTCCCGGTTGAAAATCGGGCAACGGTGTGCTTGGTTTTGCTGCAGGAATCGCTGACCGCGTAGGGCGTGACGGGCTGTAAACATCGCGGATGGTGGGTTGCGTTTGACGGTTTTCGTGTACGGTAACGCAGTCCTGCGGTATTTCGCTGATAAACCGTGACGGCTGATTAAACGTTGTTTGCCCGTACAACATACGCGATTGTGCAGAAAATAAATGCAATATTTTCCGCGCTCGCGTTACGGCGACATAGCAGAGCCGCCGCTCTTCTTCGAGTTGAACCTGCTCATATACAGAGCGTGGGGATGGGAAAATATTTTCCTCTAATCCCACAAGCATCACACGATCAAACTCCAAGCCTTTGGCACTATGCACAGTCATCAGCACGACGGCATCGCTGTTTTCGTCATACGTTTCAAGGTCGGTAAAAAGTGCAACTTCTTCGAGGAAACCTGACAATGCAGGCGTTTCGCCTTGCTCGGCGCAACGCTCTATGTACGCAGTAATGCTCGACTTTAATTCGCGGGCGTTGTTGGCGCGCTCTTTGTCTTTAGGGTCGTCTTTGGCTTCCCAGAATTCGCAATATTTTGTTTTTTGCAGCAATGCGTCGTATAGCTCGTCAAGCGGCAATTCGCTGTCGCGCAAATCGCCCAGCATTGTTGTAAAATTTATCATGGCGTTTTGCACACGCGATAATTCAGGGTAAGCGTATGCTTTGGCGAGAACTTCGTACAATGTTATGCCGTTTTGCAGAGCAAGTGCTTGCGCTGTGTCGATGGATGTTTGCCCGATTTTGCGCGACGGCGTATTGACAATACGCAGCAAACGCAACGTGTCTTGCGGATTATTTATAACATGCAAATACGCCAGCATATCGCGGATTTCCAAGCGGTCAAAGAATCGCGTGCCGCCGACAATGCGATAGGGGATGGCGTTACGCCGCAAAGATTCCTCAATTTTATTTGCTTGCGCGTTAACGCGGTACAGTACGGCAAATTCGCGCAGTTTTGCACCTTCGCCTACGGCTTTCATAATTAGGTTGCAAACGGTTGAGGCCTCATAATCGCTGTTATCCACGCAATGCCATGCAATTTTTTCGCCGTCGCCTTGGCTTGTCCACAACGTTTTGCCCAGACGTTGGCTGTTTTTGGCAATTAAGCCGTTAGCCGCGCGCAAAATCGTGCCGGTTGAGCGATAGTTTTCTTCCAAGCGCACAACAAGGGCGTCGGGATATTGTTCTTGGAAGTTCAAAATGTTTTCGACAGTTGCGCCGCGAAAACGGTAAATACTTTGGTCATCATCGCCGACAACGCAAAAGTTTCGATGTTCGTCTGCCAGCGCCGATGCAAGCAAATACTGCACATGGTTGGTGTCCTGATATTCGTCAATCATAATATAGCGAAACTTTGCGCGATAGTAATCAAGCAAGTCTTCGTTGGTCAGCAATAAGTTGACAGCATGGCACAAAATGTCATCAAAATCAAGCGCATTTGCGTCACGCAATGCCTTTTGGTAATGTTTATAGAGTTTTGCGATAGTTTGTTCAAACGCCGTTTCGTCGTGCAATTGGGCGTATTGTTCGGGCGCAAGCAGCTGGTCTTTCGCCTTGGAAATTTCGGTCAAAACAGCGCGCGGCGGACAGTCGTTTGGGTCGATATTATGCTCGTTCATGATGGCTTTTAGCACACGCTGGCTGTCGTCAGCATCGTAGATAGAAAACGAGCGAGTGAATCCCACACGGTCAATGTCGCGCCGCAAAATACGCACACACGCTGAGTGAAACGTATGCGCCCAAACGTCGGCGGCTTGCTCGCCAACGCGCTTTTCCAGCCTTTCGCGAATCTCGCCGCCGGCTTTGTTTGTAAAAGTAATCGCCAAAATTTGCCACGGCTTGACGCCGCGTTCAATCATATTTGCAACGCGTTCAATAAGCACTGTAGTTTTGCCGCTGCCGGCACCGGCGAGAATGAGCAAAGGGCCGTCAACATGGTCGACGGCCTGTTGTTGTTTGTCATTTAAGGTAGGGGCAGAGTGTTCGGTTTGCATAATGTTCTCCTGTCAAATGGATATATTTGTTATTCTATCACAAAATGACAATACTTGCAAACAAAAAACTTGACATCGGCTCGGCATTATGATACGGCTGTTTCGCTAATGAGAAGGCGGGAAATCTTTATTTGGGGAAGTTGGCATGAAAGAAAAAATCATTGAGTTTCTGCTAAATAATGCTGAGCCGTCTATTGTATTAAGGTACTTGCTTATTCGCTAATCGGAGAAAAACGCCTCGGAGAATGGTATATATATCGATTCGCCCACGCATAAACAGCGTAGTTGCCTCATAGACTGTCCTAGCGAACGAGAAGAGAGGCAATAACATGAATTGGAATATAAACGCCGTCACCCTTTGCGGCAAGGTGATCAGCGCGCCGCAAGTGTCGCATACGACACACCGCGAAACGTTTTATGGCTTTGTGTTGGAAAGCCGTCGCTTGTCAGGTATTGACGATTATGTGAAAATCATTTGCCCGGAATCAATGTTAAAAGAAGCTGCCGTTGACATTGGCGACACGATTGCCGTGCAGGGTGCGTTGCGATCGTATAACAACAAGAGCGGCATTGGCAATCGTTTGATTATTACGGTGTTGGCGCAAAGTATTATACACAGCCAAGGCGAGCCACATAATATTGTCTCATTATGCGGAACGCTATGCAAAGCACCTGTTTTTCGTAAAACGCCGTTAGGGCGCGAAATTTGCGATATGCTTTTGGCAGTCAACCGTCGTTACGGACGCGCCGACTATCTTCCGTGTATTGTATGGGGTGGGCAAGCGCGTGAATTCGCCGATTGTGAAATTGGAACGAAATTATCGATTGAAGGGCGCATACAAAGCCGTACATATCAAAAAATAGAAGATGGTATAACAGTAGAAAAAATAGCATACGAAGTATCGATTGGGAAAATTGAGATATTTGATGAAATAATTGGCAACGAAGAAGGATATCACTGAGTATAAAGCACAATGTGATGGCACACACTATCATCGCGCAATGCCTTTTGACATCAGAAGGAGATAAATACTATGGCTAACCAAGCTCTTGTACCTGAAGCAAAAGAAGCGCTCAGCCGCTTCAAAATGGAAGCTGCCCGCGAAGTTGGCGTTAACTTGAAACAAGGTTACAACGGTGACTTGACAGCACGCCAAGCCGGATCGGTTGGCGGCCAAATGGTCAAAAAAATGATTCAAAGCTACGAACAAGGCATGAAGTAACTCACGCCCTACCGTAATAAAAAACCGCCCGTGAGGGCGGTTTTTTATTACGGTATAACCCTAGGTTATGGTTGGTTAACCGCGCCCGTAAACAGCACTTGCGCACCGCCGTCTGCCCACTGGTACAGCACGAAGACAAAAGGTCGATCGCAAATCATTTCAAAGGGTATAGCTGGTTCCGGCTCCTCGGGGATGCCGTCATTAACAGCCTCCATCACTGTTACAGCGGCGGCAGTTGTTCCTTTTTCGTCGACTTCAATCACGGATTTTTGCACGACTTGGCCAAGCCGTACAAAGTCGCCACTTTCAATCAACCCGCCTATTGTCGGCCCGGTGAGTGGGTTGAATAAGGGAACGCCCAAGGCGTCCAAAGTTTCTCCTAAACCATCAAGCCGGTTTTCGAGGGAGAAGCGGGGCAAGAGCAACCGTCCTGTGGCATCGGAATCACCGTCTGCGCGAATTTGCTCAAAGCGTTGGTTGGTCATGCCGGCAAGCAGGTTGTTGGCGTCGCCGTCACGGGGCAGCAGAACCATCATGCCGCCGCCGTGTGTAAAGCGGAGTTGTGTAGCTTGCAAATAGGCATCCTCGAAGTAAAATTGCCCGTCGCCTTGCCGCACCATAAAGTGCGCTGTTGTTTCGCCCGACGGCGCGTGGAAGATGTCTTCAATGGTTGCCGAAGGACTAAATTCCCACGACCAACGATCGGAGAAGTAGATGGCGTTGGCAATGGCGACAATGGCATATGGGCTGAATTCTTCAATAATGTCACGGATCAGCCCGTTCGTTTGCTCATACGCCCAAGTATTGACGGCATCGACAGCGATTTGTGAGCTGAAATTGACATTAAACGCTGCACCGCGGAAGTAGTCCATAAATATCTGCGCGAAGTTTTGCCGCAATCTGACGCTGTCGTCAACGAAAATGGCGTTGACAATGCGGAGCGGGTTATGGAACTCGTCGAGCCAGTCGTTTTCTTCGGCGGACTGACGGGCGCTCTCGCGGTTGAGGGAGAAGAGCATACGGGCGGCGGCACGGTTGACATCGTCAACGGAAATGCCCGCAATGCCGAGGGCTTCGAGTAGTTCGTTGATATGGGCTTCGGTGGTGGCATTGAGCAGCGCAGCAAGCGGCAACCAAACCGAGTAGGGAGATACGATCAGATTTTCATCGCCTAATTCTTGCGCCAGCGCGGCACTCAGCCGAAACGCAAAGTCGTTTGCGCCCTGCGCCACCCCGGCGGCAGTTTGCGGGTTGAGGTCGGGATTGTGCAGCCCTGTGTCATTGACCGGGGCTGCAACAGTGTTGCCGTTTTCGCTGATGTCACGACAGCCAAAAAGGGGAAGCAACGTAAAAAGGATGGTCAGGAACAGTGCGAGTGTGCGTTTTTTCATAAGAAGCCTCCCAAAGTTGCATTGATAAATAATATTGCTTGATGTATAATACGTTAGCAGGGGGTATTGAAAATGAACAAAGAAATAAAAAAAGGCTTACTTGACGCCTGTGTCTTAAAGCTGTTGGAAGAAAAAGAGTCATACGGATATGCTGTTACAGCTGATATGCGGGAACTTATAGATGTAAGCGACTCGTCATTGTACCCGGTGTTGCGCCGTCTGGAACAATCGGGCTGCTTGACGACTTATCATCGTCCGTACAACGGTCGCATGCGGAAATATTATGAAATTACGCCTGCTGGATTGCGGTGCTTGGCGGAAATGCGGCGTGATTGGCAAGAGGTGATAGCAGTGGTGCAACATATCATGTAGCGGTGGCACACTTACATTAAATCTCGCCGCGAAATGCGTAGCAAACTTGCCCTGTTAAAAATAAATGCCCCTCGTCGTCTTGGTGGACGGTGATGTCACCGCCGGCCATACGGACGGTGACTGACGGCTGGCATTTTCGCTTGTCAATCATCAGCGCAGCAGCGGCGGCAGCGGCAGTGCCGTCACTGAATGTTTCGTTACCGGTGCGGTTCCATAGACGCAACGCTAAAGTCTTGAGGTCACTCGCTGAAACAAAGCCAACGTCGATACCGCCGTCCTGTGATGGGTCGCGTGACAGCTTTTGACCGAGTGACTCAACAGGCTCGCTGTACAGTTTGTCTTCCTCCATGAATATATATCGCTCACCGAGACTAACGCAATTCATCTTGAGATATGGGTTATAAATGGGAGGCTTGGTCATACGCGCCTGCCCCAAGTCAATGGTTACGCTGTACGCCTCTTCACTCCTGGATGGTGTGACCAACACTTCCTTGACACCGTGATATGTTTCGATGGTCATGGCGGTATTGCTGACGTGTCCGTCATCGTAGAGAAACTTTGCCGCGCAGCGTATTGAGTCGCCACAGAGTATGACGGCCGCGCCGTTACTCGTATACACTGAAATGCGCGCGTGTGCCACCGTAGACGGGTGCACAACTACAAGGGTTTGCGCGCCTATGCCAAGCCGCCGATCACAAAGGTATGGCACCGCAAGTACACTTTCATCGACAGACGAAGTGATGCCGTCAAGCAAAGCAATGTCATGCTGACAGGCATACATTTTAACAAAGTGCATAGCGTTGCCTCCAAAATATAAACGTATGTTATATTCATTGTAACATAGTATAGAAATCTTTTCAAGGCAGAAAACTTGCTCTTGCCTTTTCTTGTGTTTTGCCGTATAATGGCAAAAGTGAAACAATCAGAGGATGTGAATCAAATGACTGAAGCGCCTTATCGTGTCAAGCTGACAGACTTCATTAAAGAATTTAATTTAACGGTGCTGCATGAACCACCGCATATCGCCGATATTGAGATTACTACCGACGATGTCAACCGTCCCGGGTTGCAGTTGACCGGTTTTTTTGATTACTTTGAGCCGTCACGTCTACAGATTATGGGCAAAGTGGAGGCGACGTATTTAGAGACTTTGACACCCAAGCAGCGGCGTGAGAATTTTGACGCGCTCTTTTCGCGTAAAATTCCGGCACTGATTGTCAGTCGAGGCATAGAACCATGCTCTGAGTGTCTTGCCTCTGCAAAAAAATATGAAGTGCCGTTGTTGCAAACGCAGGAATCGACGGCGTATATCATGAGTGCCATGGTGGCGTCACTCAAAGTGTCACTGGCACCGCGTGTGACGCGGCACGGTGTGTTGGTTGAGGTTTATGGCGAGGGTATTTTGCTCTTTGGCGAAAGCGGCGTGGGCAAAAGCGAAACGGCAATTGAACTGGTCAAACGCGGGCACCGGCTGATTGCCGACGATGCTGTAGAAATCAAGCGCGTGTCGGCCATTAGCCTTGTGGGCAGCGCGCCTGAGCTGATTCGGCATTATATTGAACTGCGCGGCATTGGTGTGGTGGATGTGCGCCGCATTTTTGGCATGGGCGCAGTCAATCAGAGCGAAAAAATCGACTTGGTGATTCACCTTGAAATGTGGGATGATAAGAAGCAGTATGACAGGCTGGGGCTCGACCAAATGACAACTGAGATCCTCGGCGTGGAGATTCCCAAACTGGAAGTGCCTGTCAAGCCGGGGCGAAATTTGGCTATTATCATTGAAGTTGCCGCTATGAATTTGCGGCATAAAAAGTTGGGCTACAATGCCGCTAAGGAGTTTACCGACAGAATCAGCCGCCATTTCGGACAGGATGGCAGCGACGACTGGGGGCAATCGTCTTGAACGTGATGATGCATGATTTTGCCTTAGGCGAAGAGCGCGGTCTCCGCCACGGCAAAACCAACAATAAATTGATTGCCGATTTGCATATACATACTAACGCCTGCGGGCACGCTACGCCCACGATTGAAGAAGCTGCCGCTGCGGCAAAACAAAAAGGGCTGAGCATTATTGCCATCACCGAACACGGTCCCGATGTGCATGACGCGCCGCCGCTTGAATATTTCGTTGATATTTCTCAAAATTATCCGCGCGAAATTGACGGTGTGACAGTACTTGGCGGCATTGAACTCAACATGATGCCAAATGGTTATGATTTACCCGATGATATTCTTGCGCAGCTGGATTTTGTGCTTTGCTCGCAGCATCAATGGTGTTACCCGCCGTCGGATGACCGTGAAGTCGTGACTGCCGATTGGATTAAAGCTTGCGAACACCCGCATATTGACGGTATTGCACATGTTGGGCAAAGCGATTATAATATTGGTTACGATGCCATAGTACGCGCGTGTGTGCGCACTGACACAGTGCTGGAAGTTAACAACACGTCGCTCCGCTTTGGGCGTGAGTCACGCGAAACATTTGAGCATTGGTTGAAATTGTGCGCCAAATATGATTGTCCTGTAATCGTTAATAGTGACGCGCATGATGCACGATTTGTCGGCAATGTTGATTTGGCGATGGACCTGCTGCAAGAGATTGGCTTTCCCGAAGATTTGGTATTGAATACCAATGAAACGAGGTTTCGGGCGTGGCTTGCGAGGCGGAGGAGGAATATATAGTGAGCAAAAAGGCCGAAATCGCCGCCGATCTCTTCCACAACAGTTTCAATTGCGGACAAGCAATTTTCGGTGCATTTTCCGAGGACTATGGACTGGAAAAAGACACGGCATTAAAAATTGCCGGCGGGCTCAGCAGCGGGATGCGAAGCGGTGAGGTCTGTGGTGCAGTGGCGGGCGCGGTGTTGGTAATCGGCCTGAAATACGGCCACACCAAGAGGTTTTGTTATGAACGAACAGAAGAATTCACGGCGAAGTTCAAGGAAGAAAACAAGCACTTAGCTTGCCGCGATTTGCTTGGCTATGATATCTCAACCCCCGAAGGCAGAGCAAAGGCCATTGAGGAAAATATGTTTAGAACGATTTGCGTTGATATGGTTGTCAGTGCGGCGGATATACTGGTTGAGCTGGGGTATTAAGCGTTACATTATAAAAGATATATATCAGGAGGAACATCTCATGCAACTCAAAAATGCAAAAGGTCACATCTACATCCCCGATGGTTCGGGTGCGGCGGCGGCTATGCAACGCACGACACACCTGTGCATTGCAGCACACCAAGACGACGTGGAAATCATGGCATACGGCCCCATTGTCGAGTGCTACAACGACAGCAATAAGTTTTTCAGCGCTGTTGTTATCACTGATGGCGCAGGCTCACCGCGGGACGGAAAATATGCCTCGATGACCGATGAGGATATGCAGCTTGTACGCCGCCAAGAGCAGGACGCCGCCGCAAAAATGGGGCGTTACAGTGCTATGCTGCAACTCGGCTATCCAAGCAAAGCGGCAAAGGCATCGGGCGACGGACAGTGCGCCGAAGAACTAGCGGCAATTATTAAAGCCTGTGCGCCGGAGTTTTTGTTTACGCACAATTTAGCCGACAAACACGATACACACGTTGGCGTAGCATTGCGTACAATCGAAGCTATCCGTTCACTGCCAATGGAATTGCGCCCAAAGAAACTGTACAGCATGGAAGTTTGGCGCGGCTTAGACTGGCTGCTTGACAGCGACAAAGTTGTGTTTAACACTGACCCCGAGCCGCAATTGGCATCGGATATTTTAGCCGTATTCGAGTCACAGTGCGCAGGCGGCAAGCGATATGATTTAGCCGCTATCGGACGTCGAGTTGCCAACGCAACATTCTTCGCCTCGCACGCCGTTGATACCTGTAATAGTTGCAGCTACGCGCTTGATATCACAGCGTTGATTTTAGATGACACCATTTGCCCGGTCGACTTCATCAAAGCACATATCGATAGTATGCGTGTTGATGTTGAGGATAGGCTTGCACGGATGAAGTAAATTGCCGAACCATCGTAGGGGCGAACACTGTTCGCCCGCGCGTGTTGAGGTGAAGTGAAAATTTGTATTAGTAGGTAGATAGGATAAAAAGATGATAAAGTCAATACTCGGTATTTCGTTTGATTGCCCAAACGCTAATGAATTAGCTGATTTTTATATGAACATATCAGGCTGGACAAGAGAGGAACTCTCTGGTGATGAGTGGGCAGGTCTTCGTACGCCGGAAGGCATTTTGTTAGTTTTTCAAACTGTGGAGGATTATACGCCGCCTGTTTGGCCATGGGAAAACGGAAAACAACAACAAATGGCGCATATAGATTTCTTTGTGGACAATTTGCAAGAAGTTGAAAAATTGGCTTTATATCATGGCGCAAAAAAATCTGAGATTCAATTCTTTGATACATCGACTGTGATGTTTGACCCTGCCGGACATCCTTTTTGTTTATCAACAGTCAAAGAATAATATCCACTAATAAGCATTTTCTGCATTACCGGTTCAGGATGAGTAAACATTACAATTAAGGAGAAACTATTATGCAACACCATGGAATTGACATCAATGTCAAACACATTCCCGCACTGAATCCCGGCTTTGTGCCACTGTCGGCGTACAATCGCGCTTACGCCAAGCTAGCGACCCAACCGTTCGCCATCGCCATCGAGCGTGAGAATGGACAAGTTTTTACATTGGAAACCAAAATTATTGGTGATGGCAAGCATAACGACGCCGACAACGCCTATGCAGAACGCATGGTTAAACTGCTGCTGTGGGCGATTGGCGGGTTTAGAATCACCGTTTGCGGCAGCGACAGCATTGCCGCGCACATTAAAGAGCAATACAGCCCAACGGGCAAGCGCGCATTCGACAACGCCTTTATGGCGCGGGTCTACGAACGTGATTTTGAGGTGAACAGCTTGCCGTACGGGCAGCGTCCGCAAACGCACGAGGTCACCACCGCGCTGAAACGCGACTTGTCGGGCTGCCGCATTGGCTTTGATGCCGGCGGCAGTGACCGCAAAGTCTCGGCAGTTGTTGATGGCGAGGCGATTTACAGCGAAGAAGTTGTTTGGCATCCTAAAATCACAGCTGACCCGATGTATCATTTCAATGGCATTGTCGATGCCATGAAGACTGCGGCCAGTAAAATGCCACGTGTCGATGCCATCGGCGTGTCATCAGCCGGCATTTATGTGGCTAATCGAACGGCAGTTGCGTCACTGTTCTTGAAAGTCGAGCCCGATGATTTTGAGCGCGTAGTTAAGGATATTTACATCAACGCCGCCAAAGAAATCGGCGATGTGCCGCTCGTCGTGGCAAACGACGGCGATGTGACGGCACTGGCAGGTGCAATGGGACTTGGGGAAAACAATGTGCTTGGCATTGCCATGGGCACAAGCCTTGCGGCGGGATACATTGACGGCAACGGTAATATTACCGGACGACTTAACGAGTTGGCGTTTGCGCCGGTCGACGGGCAAGATAATGCCTTTGAAGATGAGTGGTCGGGCGATATCGGTTGCGGTGTAAAGTGCATGTCGCAAGACGGCGTGGCACTACTTTGCCCCGCAGCGGGTATTGAATTGCCGGCTGATGCGACACCGGCAGAAAAATTGACCTTTGTGCAAAATCTAATGAAAGACGACGACGCGAGAGCCGCCGCAATTTTTGACTCGATTGGTGTGTATCTTGGTCATGCGCTGGCATTGTGGCGCACGATTTATCCCATGCGCCACGTGTTGTTGCTGGGGCGCGTGATGAGTGGCAAAGGCGGCGATATTGTCATTGAAAAAGCGCGTCAAGTGCTTAAAGACGACTACCCCGAAATCGCCGATTTGAATTTGCTGTTGCCTGATGAAAAGACGCGCCGTGTCGGTCAAAGCGCAGCTGCGGCGGCGTTGCCGTCGATTGGCTAGATAAATGACTTTGCAGGGGGGGCGGGGTTCACCCGCCCCTACGTTAATTTTGGAGGATTTTCCATGTACACCATAGGCATAGATGTTGGCGGCATGAGCCTTGTTGCCGGCGTAGTGACCCGTGAGGGAAAACTGCTGGGCAAAGCCAGCCTGCCCACGCGCCAAGACACTGACCCGCAATTGTTGGCTGATGACTTGATTGCCATAGCGCGTGAAGCTTGTGTTAAAGCGAACGTTGACACGGCAGACATTGACGCTATTGGGTTGGGCTTTCCCGGCTCGGTGGATGCCGATACCGTGATTTACTGTTGCAATATTCCGTCGTTGCAAGAGCCTGTCAAGCTGCCCGCCATGATGCGCAAGCAATGGGATGTGCCAATTGCATTAGAAAATGATGCCAACGCCGCTGCGCTCGGCGAGGCGAAAGTTGGCAGCGCAAAAGGTTGCGACGATGTGCTGTTTATCACGCTCGGCACAGGTGTTGGCGGCGGCATTGTCATCGGCGGCAAAGTGTATGCCGGTTTTAACCATCTCGGCGGCGAACTTGGGCATATGGTTATTGTGTATGACGGCGAGCCTTGCGGTTGCGGCCGTAAAGGTTGCTGGGAATCGTACGCTTCAGCGACGGCACTCATGCGCATGACACGCGAAGCTATGGAGGCTTATCCGGACAGCCGCTTGTGGCGTCAAGTAAAAACACTTGACGGCGTGAGCGGGCGGACAGCATTTGACGCCATGCGCGACGGCGACGAAATCGCAAAAGGCGTTGTGTTGCAGTATATGGAGATGCTTGGCTGTGGGCTGGCAAATATGATCAATATTCTCGAACCAGAAGTCGTCTGTATTGGCGGCGGCATTGCTAACGAGGGAGATGCGCTAATTGTGCCGCTAACAGCCATTGTCGAACGTGAGAGTTATAATAAGACAGCGAAAAAGGCAGTCATTCGCACTGCGGCGTTAGGCAATGACGCGGGCGTGATTGGTGCAGCATTGGTGGCAGTGGGTTAGTAGAAAATTTATATTTGCAAAGGCGTGTTGAGGTGAGTATATGATTCGTCATACAGTTGAATTAACAGTGCCAAACGCGACAGCGAAGCAATTTTTTGATTTTATGAGTAACCCTTGCGACCAACGATATAGTGAATGGTGGCCGGGGGAACATTTGCAATTTCACATCGTTAAACACGGCAAGGAAAATCATCTCGGCGATGTGGTTTTTATGGATGAGTACTTGGGTGAAAATCGCCGATTGACTTTCTATGCAGTTGTGATTACAGCAAGCCACGCAAATAAAATCGAATGGCAGATGAAAAAAGCAAAATTGCGACTTCCGGCGATAGTGGAATTGGAGTTAAATGACACTGATGAGGGTGTTCGTCTAAAGCACGAGCTACGAATTGGTTATTCCGGCATAGGGAAAGTTTTTGACCCATTTATTAAGTTATATTTCAATAAGTCTTTTCAAGAAGCACTTGAAAAACATTGTAAAATTGAGTGGTTTAAGTTAGCCGAATACCTTATAGTATAAGCATTTTCCAACACAGCGTATAAATCAACACACCTGCGCGTAACATGAAAGGAGAGGTGGTAGCTATGGATGCAATTCAAAACGTGACGGCGGCTTGGGAAACACAGGGGCGAAAAGCCTTACGTGATGAGCTGTTAAGTCGTCACACCACCTTTCACGTCGGCGGCGCAGCACCACTGATGTTGTTGCCGCAAACCGTAGATGAGCTGTTGATAGCATTGGAATTATGCCGCAACGCAAATATTCCATATTTCCTGCTGGGCAACGGCTCAAATATCCTGGCCGCCGATGAGGGTTGGTCAGGCGTTATCATTAAGACAAAAGACGGTTTGCAAGAAGTATCACTTGACAGCAACGACGGTGAAGGTGTTGTTGCTGACTGCGGTTTAATGCTCTCGCGTGTAGCGATTTTCGCAGCAGAACATAACCTGGACGGCATGGCTTGGGCACACGGCATCCCGGGCACGGTAGGCGGTGCGGTCAAAATGAACGGCGGTGCGTATGATGGCTGTATGAGTGATATCGTGTGCGGCGTTGATGCGGTCACCGCGGATGGCAAGCAAATTTACTTGACAGGCGAAGAATGTCAATTTTCTTATCGACATTCTATATTTATGGATAAAAACTGGACAGTGTTGCGCGCTCATTTCAAATTGAAACGAGGCCAAAAGGCAACCATTCAAGCGCGAATGGAAGAGTTGCAAGGCAAGCGCAAAAAAAGCCAGCCATTGGAATTTCCAAGCGCGGGCAGTTATTTCAAACGTCCGCCCGGATATTACGCGGCGGCATTGATTGATGAGTGCGGGCTGAAAGGCTACCGTACAGGCGACGCGCAGGTGAGCGAAAAACATGCTGGATTTGTTATCAATTACGGAAACGCCACGGCGGCGGATATGATTGCCTTGGAAATGCATATTAAAGCGACCGTTAAGGCACAAACAGGCGTTGAGTTGATATGTGAAGTGGTCAAATTAGGCCTATGATAACGTTCAGCCAGCAAGTCAAGCAAGAGCTGTGTGCCGTGATTGCGGACAGGCCGTGCTGTCGGCGTGCATTGCTATATGGTATATTGCTGTTCGGCCATACATTTTCACGCAATGAGGTAAAAATTGTTACGAAGTACGATTGTATTGTTTCTATTTTCCAAGAAACGACGCAAGAACTGCTTGGCTTCTCTTTTGAGCAGAAAGTCATGGGCGACGGCAAAACCGTACTGTCATTGCGGGATAAAACGCATTTGTACGCACTGTTTGACCTTTATGACTACGGACACTCGATGTCAATTGCACTGCACATCAATAACGCGTTGTTGGAGGACGAGTGTTGCCGCAGTACTTTCTTGCGCGGTGCGTTTCTATCGGCGGGGGCAGTTAATGCGCCGATGACAGATGAGTTACGGACAACTACGGAAAAATTTCATCTTGAAATTTCGGGCAGCCATTACTACGTTATGCGCGAATTTTTGGCGTTGTTGCGCGAGATGGCGTTAGACCCGCGTCTGACACGACGCAAGTCGGGCTATGTTATTTATTTCAAAGCGGCTGAGGCAATTGGCGATGTGCTGCTGCTGGCGGGCGCGCAATCGGCCTACATGACGGTCGTAATGGCACAGATGGAGCGGCAGTTGCGCAATGACGTAAATCGCAAAGTCAACTGCGAAACAGGCAACCTCACCCGTATTGTCGAGGCGGCGACACAGCACCGCATTGCCACACAGAAACTCATGGACAGCGGGGCATTTGCAGCATTGTCCGAAGACTTACAAAAGACTGCCATGTTGCGTGTGGAGAACCCTGAATGGTCATTGTCGGAGCTGGCAGAGGCCTTGAGTATCAGCAAATCAGCGTTGAACCACCGGTTGCGAAAAATTGTACAGTTAAGTAAAGAATAGAGTTGTCGTATATGGGGCGTAACAGGGAGGAGAAATAATCATGCTGGAACAGATTTTTGACAAACTCGACATGTCACAGGAAGCACGCAATGTAATGGCGGATATGCGCGGAAAGTACGGTGAGTTGCAAGACTTGCAGAACGACTTGTTCAATGCCGATGTTTCGGAAGAAACATTGGTTGAGAAAACCAGTCAACGCGCCAAGGAGTTGGGTGTTCATGAGTATACGTTTGCACTCTATTTGTTGGTGATTTCTGCGAAGAAGCTGCGTGAGCGATACGATGAGCAAGGAATCAGTGACGAGATTTTCTGGGATTCACTGATGGACATCAAATACAAGATGCGTGAGTGCCAAGAAGTACATGGCATTATCGGCACATTCGTCTTTGGTTGGTTCTCCGGCTTTTATCGTATGCAACGGTTCGCTTTAGGGCGGATGCAATATGATATTGCTAAGTATTGGTGGAAAACGCCCTACGAAAACGGCGATTTGCACATCGAAAAAGGGTATCCCATACTAAGCTGCCATATTCCGTCATCGGGCGAACCTTTGACTAAAGCGGTCAGGCTTGATTCCTATCGCAGAGCCTACGAATTCACCGCCGGCATGGACGGGTACCGCCCACTTGTAATTATATGCGACACATGGCTTTTTTATCCGGAACACAAGAATTTCTTGCCGAAAAATTCAAATATCCTTGACTTTATGGACGACTTTACCATTGTGGAACACGTTGAAACCGACGGGTTTCCCGATGCTTGGCGTATTTTTGCCGCAGCAAGCAAACTACCGCCCGAGCAATGGCCAACCGACACATCGCTGCAACGTGCCTTCGCCGAACGCGTGCGAGCAGGGTTGCCGACCGGCCTGGGGCGTGGACTTCTAATTTTTGATGGGGAGAACATTGTGCATGGCTGAAATGTGGGATATGCTAGATGAGCACGGCAACAAAACCGGGCGCTTGATGGAACGCGGGGCACCGATGGCGGACGGTGAATATCACTTGATTGTGCACGTTTGGATTATGAACCCCCAAGGCGAGTTTTTGATATCCAAACGCACGCCAAACAAGCCGTGGCCGAATCTCTGGGAATGTACCGGCGGCAGCGCGGTCGCGGGTGACAACAGCTTGACAACGGCGAGTAAAGAAGTGCAAGAAGAACTTGGACTGACGCTTGACCCCAAGAACGGGCAGATGTTTAAGCGATATAATCGAAAGCATTATGAAGTGCAGCATAACGACATAAGCGATGTCTGGCTCTTTCGGCAGGATTTTGATATCAATGACGTTGTGCTGCTGCCCGACGAAACGTGCGATGCCGTGTGGGCGAGTAAATCAACCATTTTGCAAATGATGGAAGACGGTACTTTTATACCCAAGCACGTATACCCGTACATAGATGAATTGTTTTATTTTTGCGATAAACCGTTTTGGGAAATCGGGTATCACGATAAAAATGTTTCGACTTTCTCGAAAGGCGCGACTGCCGATGTTGCGGCTTTTCATCAAAACTTCAAGTCTAATTCGCGCATTCTTGACGTTGGTTGCGGCGAGGGACGTAACTCTATCTTCTTGGCCGAACAAGGACACACAGTCGACGCATTTGACTTGTCTGAGGCGGGCATTGCAAAGGCGAAAGCCATTGCTGCTGATAAAGGCGTTGTTGTCAATTTCACGGCTTGCGATGTTGGCGATTACGTTTTAGGCGGTGACTATGACGTGATTTTATCGCACGGCGTTTTGCACTTGCCGGAGAAAGCTGTGCGGGATAAGTTTATTGCTAATATGCAAACGCACACTAAATCGGGCGGCTACAACCTCGTTGACGTGTTCACCAACCGCGTGCCTGCCACGCCGGATAATGCGCCGTTTACCAAGAGCCTGTTCGACATAGGCGAATTGCCTGCGAAATATGACGGCTGGACAATACTTTCGCACGAAGAATTTACATTTTGCGATGCGCACCCCGGCGGCGTTTCACACGAGCACGCAAAGGAGCGAATCACGGCGCAAAAACCGTAGTGGCGGCCTGCGTTCGTCCGTCACCCAAAAACAGCAAGAGCAGAGCCCTTGCCCTACAAAGGAGAATTTTATGAAAAAAATCCTCACACTTACCGCAATCCTTGCCATTGCGTTGCTGCCAATCACCGCGTGTAACAGCAGCAATGCGCCGCTTCTTGCGCCTACGCCTGTGCCGACTATGCCGGATATTCCGCAGCCGCCTGAACCCGTGGCGAACCAACCCGCGGTGATTCATTACGAACATATCGAGGGCGGGAAATTCCTCTTTGTCAACGGACCTGAACCCATTGACCGCCAAGATATCGCCGAGGTTGGTATCAATCTGTACGAAGGCGAATTTGATGGCTCTTTGCACCTCTGCTTCTATCACAATAACTACATGGGGACAGGCATATATTACGGTATACATTTCCATAACCCCAACGATCAAGCGGCAACACTGACGCTAAAAAACCACGGTGCGTCTTTCGGTTGGACAACCAACAGCGAAACCATCCGCCTGTGGTACTACACCGCCGGCGTGAGTACTGACTACACAATTGCGGCGGGCGACAGCATGTGGCTCTTCTTTACCGATAACGAAGACCTGCCACGCAGAGAATACGGCGCACGAACATTTACGACAGAATGGGACCCTATTGCCAATCACATCTCACATATGAACGGCACTTTCGACGGAAAAATGCGCGTATATGGTAGCCGTCCACTGGAAGTGCGCGTCATGTCGTGGGTGACGGAAAACTTAAACGATTTTGATCCATTTGAAACAGTATACCCCAACTCTAAGCATTGGCTCGGTACAACGGGCTATTCGCCGTATTTGGGCGAAGTGGCGGCAACCATGGCATGGACGGTTGACGATACAACTGCGCCCGGGCGCATGCCTGTCAGCATTAGCGGTCACGTCGACAATCGCTGGACAACGCATGCCGTGTCGCGCAACCGTTATGTTGTCAACCAAGACAGCTTGCCGTTAACGGTACTGTACAATGACCAAGAACACGTCTTGACGCCCGACCGTCCCGACATTCGCTCGGGTCAGTCATGGCCGTGGGCGAACATTGGCGTAATTTACCACCACTATATGTTTTTTACCAACAACAGCAGCGTCCCGCGCGTGTTTGCGGCGTACATCGAGCGCGGCGCAGGGCGCAACGCCTATATGGGCGCGTATTCGCCGCTGAACGACCCGGCGTTCCAATTATTGCCATTCAGCGACATCAACAACTGGCTCGATCATGACCAACTCATTGCGGAAATTACTGTTATGCCAGGCGAAACAGGCTTTTTGCCGTACGAATTCAGCATGGGCGGACAATCGCATAATCTTGTGGGGCATTACGTCGTTATGCGTGACGCGGTGACGTTTGAGAATGTCGAGCGCATGGATTTTTCGATTGTTGAAGATGATGAATTGCCTGAAACTCAATCAGTGACGTTTCGGAATACTAGCGGTATTGAGCATGATCGTAAAGAACTAAGAATTTCTTACAGGCTTGCCGGCGATACACCAGAGGCCTTTACATGGGGTGTTACCGATGGAGATATACTGGATGAGCAATGGGTTTTAGGTGTAAGGCCTGCATATGGGCTGGCAGCTGGCGTGTACGAAGCCACATTTGAGGCATTTAATATCGATACTGATGAAATACTTGGTATATTTCCAATCCGCATAGTCGTCCACGCACAAGGCGTTTACGATTACCTCCCGCTCGTTCCTATTGATGCATGGACGATTCACACCGGTAACTCTATAGTCAACGTCGAATACGGGCCGCTCAACGCTGACGGTGTGCCATCCTTGATTTTCAGCAACACCGCAGGGCAATGGCCGGCGGCAACCGGCGCGCTGAAGTGGGGAAGCGGCATACATTTTCCGCTCAGTGAATGGGGCAACATTGTGCTGGAATTTGACGTTGAAGTCAGCCACAACGCCAGCATTGTTCTGTTGACGCAAGGACCATCCTTGCCGCAAAACCGCATACCGATAACACAAGTCATGGCGCAATTCAACACCTTAGACGAGGGCGGCCTTGACGGCGACGATTTGCGGCGCGGGCGTTACGTCGGGCGCGTATGGCTGGACGATTTAATGAATATCCGCGACCAACTGCCGACCGAATATTATTTCCTTATGCCACCAATCGACGATGTTTACATGGACGGTTGGCGCGTGTTTGCCATCGGTCCTTCACCTGCGACGGTAACAGTCAATCGGTTGCGGTTTATACGGGAGTAAATTATGACACCATTCACCCACTTACATTTACACACAGAATACAGCCTGCTCGACGGCAATTGCCGCATCGTGCCGTTGATGAAGCGGCTCAAAGAGCTGGGACAAACGCACGTCGCCATCACCGATCACGGCGTGATGTACGGCGTGGTGGACTTCTACCGCGAGGCGATCAAGAATGATATCACGCCGATTATTGGCTGTGAAGTCTACGTTGCATCGCGTTCGCGGCACGATAAGGAACACGGCAAGGACAGCGAATCACACCACCTCGTATTACTGTGCGAAAACGATACCGGCTACCGCAATTTATGTAAAATCGTTAGCTTTGGTTTTATCGATGGCTTTTACGGCAAAGCACGGGTCGATTACGAATTGCTGGAACGTTACCATGAAGGTTTGATTGCGCTGTCAGGTTGCTTGGGAGGTGCTGTGCCGCAACTATTGCTCAACCGCGACTACGAGGGCGCATCACGTGAAGTTGGGCGAATGGTCGAAATATTCGGGCGTGAGCATTATTTCCTTGAAGTACAGGAACACGGACAACCCGAAGATAAAATCGCCAATGCCGGATTGAAACGGCTGGCGCAGGAACATGACTTGGGGCTCGTTGCCACCAATGATTGTCACTATGTCGAAGAACAGGATGCCGAAGTGCAGGATATTTTGCTCTGCGTGCAAACCAACAAAACAGTTGACGACCCCGACCGCATGAAATTTTCTTGCACCGACCTATACGTCAAAAGCGGCGACGAAATGGCGGCCATGTTCCCCGATATGCCGCAGGCCATTGAAAACACGATGAAAATTGCGGCGCGTTGTCATGTTGAATTCGATTTTAATACCACGCATATGCCGCACTTTTCATTGCCTGAGGGCGAGAGTGACTCAACCACCTATTTGAAAAAGTTGGCGCTTGAAGGCTTTGCCGAACGTTACCCCAACGCCAACGCCGGATACCGCGAACGCTTACAGTTTGAATTGGACGTTATTGCGAATATGGGCTATAACGACTACTTCCTTATCACAGGCGACTTTATGGCATATGCACAGCGCAACGGCATTCCCGTCGGACCGGGGCGGGGGAGCGCAGCAGGCAGCATGGTTAGCTACTGCCTCGGCATCACCCACCTTGACCCCATGCGCTACGGGCTTTATTTCGAGCGATTTCTAAACCCCGAGCGCGTCAGCCTACCCGATATTGATATTGATTTTTGTATCCGACGGCGGCACGAGGTTATTGACTATGTTATTGAAAAGTATGGACACGACCATGTAGCGCAAATTATCACATTCGGTACAATGGCGGCACGGGGCGGCGTGCGCGATGTGGGTCGAGCGCTGGGCGTCCCGTATGGGCAGATAGATAGAGTTGCCAAACTGATTCCATTTGGGCTCGGCATGACGTTGGAAAAGGCATTGAAGCAGTCGAACGAGCTGCGGCAACTGGTGGATACAGACCCACAAATTGCCAAAGTCGTCACTACCGCACAAGCCTTAGAGGGTGTTCCGCGCCACGCCGGCACACATGCGGCAGGTATCGTCATTACGCAGGAGCCCGTCGTCGAACTTGTGCCGCTTGCAAAGAATGACGAGGCAATTGTCACGCAATTCTCCATGAACACTATTGCTGACTTGGGCTTACTGAAAATGGACTTTCTCGGCCTGCGCAATATCACTGTTATTGATGATGCGCTAACACTTATTCGCATCCACACACCCGACTTTGACATTGGGAAAGTGCCGGAGGACGACTTAGAGACATTCAAAATGTTGAGTCATGGCGATACCGAAGGTGTTTTCCAGCTTGAAAGTGCCGGTATGACAAGGCTCTGCATCAACCTCGGTCCACGCAGCATTGAGGATATTACGGCGGCAGTAGCATTGTTCCGTCCTGGTCCGATGGAACAGATTCCGCGTTTTTTAGAGAGCAAGCATAACCCTGAAAAAGTGCATTATCACCACCCCATGCTGCGCGATATTTTGCAACTTACACACGGTGTAATTGTCTATCAAGAGCAAGTTCAAGAGATTTTCAGAGCTTTGGCGGGATTTTCTTTGGGACGTGCTGACAGTGTGCGCCGGGCTATGAGTAAGAAAAAAATGAGCGAGTTGGCAAAAGAACGCCAAAATTTTATCCACGGCAATGAGGAACTCGGCATTGACGGTTGCGTTAAACGAGGTGTTGAGGCGGCGACGGCCAATTTAATTTTCGATGAAATGCTCAGTTTCGCTAACTATGCATTCAATAAGGCGCACGCCGTCTGTTATGCGCAAATTGCCTTCCAAACGGCGTACCTAAAACGTCACTACCCCAAAGAATATTTTGCCGCATTCTTGACAACAGGCGAATCGCCCGATGCCGTGAGCCATTACATCAAGTCGATTCGCGCGATGGGCATTGATATTTTGCCACCGGACATCAATAAGAGTTCGGCAAATTTTTCTTGCGAAGAGGACGGTATTCGTTACGGCTTAGCGACCTTGAAAAACCTTGGTCATGCCGCTGTCGATGCCATAATAAAAGAGCGTGATGAAAAAGGTGATTTTACCGATCTGTATAGCTTTTGTAAGCGTATGTTACATGCTGCGCCCAATAAAACAGCATTAGAGTCGTTGATTCTCTCCGGCGCATTCGACAACTTCGACGTGACCCGGCGCGGTTTGATGGACGCTATGCCAACCATTTTATCCGACTTGAACCGTGACAAACAGGCAAACGTAGCCGGGCAAATGGGCATGTTCGATGATGCCGAGGAAACAACTCAGCCCACACACTTTAACATCGCCGAATACAACGATTTTGACCGATTGGCACACGAAAAGGCTGTGACGGGACTATATCTCAGTGGGCATCCGATGCAATATTATCAAACCGAATTGGCGTTAATTTCACCGGTATCATTGGGCGATATTTTGCTCGATACCCAGCAAGAAGATGAGAGCGAAAATAGATTTTCCGATAATGAAATCGTCAGATTCGCTGGCATTATCTCATCATTTAAAACAAAAGACACACGAAACGGCGACTTGATGGCGTTTTTCATGCTTGAAGACGACAGCGGTGCGTTGGAATGTATGATTTTCCCGAAAATCTTACGTGAAATATCAGACATTGCCGGCAATGGTAAGGCAATCTGGGGCGAGGGTCGGCTATCCATTCGCGACGACAAGCCGCCGCAAATTTTGGTCAATTCATTACAATCACTCACGGGCGAAGTGCCGCAAAAGTTATATATCCGCATACCCAACCAGCGTTGCGAAGCCTTCCAAGCCCTGCCGCCGCTGCTCAAATCATTTCCCGGAATTTGGCCTGCCGTTATTTATGACGAAGAAACAAAGAAAAAGTTTTCTGCGCAGTGCTATCCTACGCCGTTGTTAATGCGAAAGCTGCAAGAGCTGGCAGGGGAGGGGAATGTGAAATTGACAGACATATAAATAGACAAAGGCCTTGCTTAAGCACAGCAAGGCCTTTCAAATATCATATAATTCCGGCTAAACGCTCTCAATCCGCTCCATCGTCACCATCACAATGGCAGCCTCTGCCTCCTCCATCGTAAATACACCACGTTCAATCAAGCGGTCAAGCACCGTTATATCTTCGTCGCGAAGCTCACCGAACAGTAAGTAAAACCCCAAATAAGCAACATGATCGCGCATAAACGGGTTTCGGAATTCCGTCATTTCAGCATAGGTGAAGAGTTCGATTTCAGTGGCAAAATCCGGTGCTGTTGTCCAGCGGAAACCGTCTTGTTCTTCGGTATAGCCTAAGGTGCGCAGCACCAACGTGATAAATTCCGGCATACTAATCAATCGCCCAAAGCCAAATTGTCCCTCCATCGTGCCGCCCATGCCACGCACATAGCCGCGTTGATGAGCGTAGGCAATATGCGGCCGTGCCCAACTGGGCAGATGATCATCAAACGGGTTGGGTAGGTCGGCTTCAACGGCAGCTTCTTCCAAGCCAAGGAAACGAATCATAAAGATAACAGCCTCTTCGCGCGTCAACGGACGGTTCAACTCAAAGCCGTTGTGCGACCCGCGGAACAGTCCTAAACTGCGAAGTGCGTGCGCGTGTTCGCTAAATTGCTCTCGATAAGTACGTTCAAAGCGATAGGTGCCATCAACGCGCAACACCGCATTGATAGAGCCGTTCACAGCGCGCCCGCCTTCAACTGTAAGGTAAATATGGTTGATAGTCATTGCCGTGCCCGGTTGCTGCTCAATACCTGTGGTTAAGTTGATGGCAGTTGTTGCAAGATATGCCTGACCACGCTCTAACACAAACGTAGAGCCTACGACAAGCGCCATTGTCATGTCATCGGGCAGTTGGATAAGCATATTGCGCGTCGTTGACATGGGTGCCATAGACATGCGGTGGATAGCATCACGGATTAAATTGCTTGATGATTGCACAATCATTTCTTCCGCGCTAGCGTTAGAGAAATGATTTGAAAGCATTGACATTTGATCGCGCAAGCGTGATTGCGTCGCCGCTATATCACTTTGGATTGCATTGTTTGCCGCCGCACGAATAGAAGGCGCAAATACATTGTCAACATACGAACGTGTGACAACAGGATCATTGGCGGTCGCACTACTGAGAAGCAGTGACACCAACAACACCAAAGAAAGCAGCAACGCAATTTTCTTCATAACAGCCTCCATTTTGCCATGTGTGAACTTTATAGTTTCGACATCACATAATCGGCAAAAGCGTCACTGGTCGCGCCTGTGTCTCGCCCAGTAATAACCAACTTTTTCTCTTCGTACATGCAGACGTTCAACGCTTTTTCCAAGCGCGAAGACTCGTCAATTTTGCCGATATGTTCGAGCAGCATCACCGACGCCCGCAACATCGAACAGGGGTCAGCATATTGCGCACGCCCTTCTTCCACCATGCGTGGCGCACTGCCGTGGATGGCTTCAAACATGGCGTAACGCTTGCCGATATTGGCACTGCCCGCTGTACCGACACCGCCTTGGAACTCAGCGGCCTCGTCAGTCAAAATATCGCCATAAAGGTTGGGGAGTACAAAAACCTCAAACGCCGTCCGACGTTTTTCGTCAACCAATTTTGCTGTCATGATGTCGATGTACCAGTCATCATAAGTGATTTCGGGGTAATTTTCGGCGATTTCTTCGCAAATTTTCAGAAATTTACCATCCGTCGTCTTGACAACATTGGCTTTTGTGACTGCCGTGACGCGCTTGCGTCCGGTCTTTTTAGCATGTTCAAACGCCAATTTGGCAATACGCTCGGTGCCACCAGTTGTCGTGACGCAGAAGTCGATGGCAATGTCATCATCGGCATGAATGCCTAAACTACCAACAGCATATGACCCCTCCGTGTTCTCACGGAAAAAGACCCAGTCGATATTTTGGTCAGGCACTTTTACAGGACGAACATTGGCGAATAAATCCAGCGCTTTGCGCATGGCGACATTGGCACTTTCGATATTTGGCCACGGGTCGCCGGCACGAGGAGTAGTGGTTGGGCCTTTGAGAATGACGTGGCAGGCTTTCAATTCTTCCAGCACGTCATCAGGAATGGCCCTATCGCACGCCGCACGGTTTTCAATCGTCAGACCATCGATGGTACGAAACTCGATTTTCCCGGCTGAAACTTCGGCCGCCAACAAGTGCTGCAATACACGCGCACTTTGTGCCGTAATGGCAGGGCCGATGCCGTCACCGCCACAAATACCGATAATGAGCGGCGCACACTTGGCGTAATCAATAAAGTCAGCTTGTTCCGCCATAGCCGCAACGCGGGCACGCTGCATATCAAGGATTTGATCAATGCGTTCGTGTACGAGTGAGTAGTTCATATGTAAGCTCCTCCGTAGAGGATACAAATACCGCTAACATCTAACTATACAAAATCTTTATTTTGTATAGTTGAGGGTAACACAATACCTGTTCCTCTTCTTTTTATCCCTCTCAGTATACTGCGTAAAAAAGATTATGTCAAGTGAAATGTTTAGGAATATTTCAACAATTCCGGCAAACAATAGGTGTATCGCTCAATTCTTAACGTTTAAGGAGGCCATCATGAAACGTCGCTTTATTTCAATAATTCTAGCCATCGTTTTGCTGCTCACCTTTGCTCCCGTCGCATTTGCGCAAACCATCGCCGAGTCGCCAACTGTGGAGATTTTCGCCAAGAACACCACCGTCGGCAATGAAATCGAATTTTCACGCAAAGATTTCACGTCACGCATTATCGGTGACGACAAACTACAGGGCATTATCATCACAGGTCTGCCCGATGCAGAAATCGGCAACTTATACGTCATGGAACGTCAATTGATGGTTGGTGAGGCTATCACAATTGATAATCTTGACAACTTGCGCTATACTCCTGCTGCCGACAGTGTTTCGCAAGCCAGTTTCAGCTTTTTGCCGGTCTTTTCCGGCGGCGTGAGCGTTGATAACGTGACCATCAATGTCGCAGTGCTAGAAGAACCAAATCAACCCCCTATTGCGCAAGACGTAACGTTGTCAACCTTCCGAAATGTTGCTATTACAGGTCAATTTAACGCCAAAGACCCCGACGGCGATCCGCTGACGTTTAGGATTGCCGGCAAGTCGCGCCGCGGTGAAGTCAAGCTTAACGCTGACGGCAGTTTCATTTACACCCCCTATCACAACAAACACGGACGCGACAGTTTCACCTACGTTGCCGTTGACTCGTACGGCAACACATCGGCACCCGCGAAAGTCGAAATAACCATTGCGCGTCAACAACCCAAAGTCAGCTACCACGACATGGACGGACATCCGGCGCATTATGCGGCATTGCAACTGGCCGAGGCCGGCTTAATTGTCGGCGAACAGGTTGGCGGACGACATTTCTTCCACCCCGATACACCGGTCAGTCGTGCGGAGTTTTTGGCATTGGCGGTCAATGGCCTGAAGCTTAGCGAAGTGACACCAACGTTGCGAACTGGCTTTGCCGACGATGAGGATATACCGGCATGGGCTAAGCCTTATGTCAACCTAGCCGTCAACGCCCGTTGGCTGAGCGGCGTTACGCAAGAAGATGGTCGGCGGGCATTCCAACCCGACTTCCCCATCACACGCGGTCAAGCAAGCGTATTGCTAAACAACGCACTAAATTTGCCAGATAGCGACATGGTGTATGCATTTGCCGAAGACAGTGCTGTCCCCTCTTGGGCGGCGCAATCGGTGACGAATATGCGTGAGAATGGGCTGTTTGACACGAATGATGTGCTAAATCTCGACGCACCTATGACACGCGCTGATATTGCCGTGATGTTGCACCATGTTGTGACGGCACAGCAAACGCCGCAGCCGCAACGTACGGGGGTGTTTGGGTGGTTGTTTGGGTAGATTCAGCATGGGCGGCAAGAGTGCCGCCCCTACATACCATTCAACCACAAGCGCATGCCTTCGGCTTGAAAATCTTTAAGCTTTTTGTATCCAAGTTTCTCATAAAATCCTGTTTGGTCGCGTGTTATAAGATTCACAAGTATTTGGTCAAAGTCTATGCTCAGTATATACTGCCTGATTTGCTCCATTAGCCCTCTGCCGATTCCTTTGCCTTGATAATCGGGATGGACAACAACATCCATAATCAACACTTGCGTGCCATCGGTAATCAACCGTGCCATACCTACTGCGTTACTATCAACTACTGCCGCAATGATAAAGTCAGATTTATCTAATGCATATTGCACACGCGCTTCAGATATATCACGCCATCCCACAGATTTACGTAGCTTGCAGTAATCTTCTACTGACAAGACGTTGTTGTATACGATATTCATAAATCACCTTTTTTGCATTAACTATAACACACACGCATTGACAAAACAATCCATTTAAGGGTATAATGGCTCGAACAACAGAAAATTTCGGAGGTAAACAACCATGTCCCAACTCAAAGGCGCCTGTATTATCGGGCAATCGGGTGGACCAACGTCGGTCATTAACGCCAGCGCACTTGGTGCGATTGAAACGGCACTCAAAAACCCTAATATCACCAAAGTTCTCGGTGCGGCACACGGCATTCGTGGCGTACTTGATGACGTATTGTACGACATGGGGCAAGAAGACCCTAACGAATTGTCACTGCTAAAGTATACCCCCTCCTCTGCCCTGGGCTCATGCCGCTACAAGCTGGCTGACCCTGATGTTGACGATACTGATTACAAGCGCATTTTGGAAATTTTCAAAAAATACGACGTGCGCTATTTCTTCTACAATGGCGGCAATGACTCAATGGATACTTGTAATAAAATCAGCAAATACATGCTCAAAAACGGATATGAATGTCGCGTTATGGGTATTCCTAAAACTATTGACAACGACCTCTACGGCACTGACCACTGCCCCGGCTATGGCTCGGCGGCGAAATATATTGCCACAAGCTGCATGGAAGTCTATCAAGACGCACGTGTCTACGACATCGGCATGATTACCATTTTGGAAATCATGGGTCGCCACGCGGGTTGGCTAACGGCGGCGGCGGCGTTGGCATCACATGGCGGTGCGGGTCCCGACTTGATTTATCTGCCCGAGCGCGAATTTGACATGGATGTTTTCCTCAAAGATGTGAGCGAGGTTTACAAGAAGAATGGCAAGGCGATTATCGCTGTTAGTGAAGGCATTCAAGACAAAGACGGCAAGTTTATTTCCGAGTATGGTTCAACAATGGCGACGACTAAGGACTCATTCGGCCACGCACAACTGGGCGGTTTAGCGGCGACGCTGGCGAATATTGTCAAAGAGCACACCGGCGCGAAAGTACGCGGCATCGAGTTCAGCTTGCTGCAACGCTGCGCAGCGCACGTTGGCTCGGGTACCGACATTGCCGAGTCTTACTTGGCAGGCCAAACAGCGGTTGAGCAAGCTGTCGCAGGTGTGACCGACAAAATGGTGGCATTCAAACGTCCCGAGTCGGGCGAATATAAGTGCGAAACCGTATTGCTCGATCTGACTTATGTTGCCAACACGGAAAAGAAAGTGCCTGACGCGTGGATTAACGCTGCCGGCAACGGCCTGACGCAAGATTACATTGACTATGCCCTGCCGCTGATTCAAGGCGAGACGGATATGGTAAAAGTTGACGGTTTACCGCGATTTGCGCGTCTCAAAAAGGTAAAGATATAAAGAGTGTCGCAAACACCCCTCAAATGCCGCAAAACCGCCGCAAAACGAACTGTTTTGCGGCGGTTTTTGTGTTTTGTACGGGCGTTTTTTACTCACTTACCCGTGTATAAACCTCTTCTTGCCATCCGCGACGAATGGTGAGTTGATTGTCTGTGATTTCAAACTCATCCCATTCGGCGCCATTTTCAAATGTACTTGGCGACATGAAGATTCTGCCACGATCAAGCTGCCATGAGAATGAACTTCCTTCGCTGCCGGGACTGCCGTGCCATGTTGTGCGCACAATGCCACCGCCGTTTTCGCTAAACGTGCGCCGAAGTGTGCCGGTACGAAGCATAGGCATGTCGTCTTCCCAGTCTGAACCGATCCAGCCGTAAACTTCGCGCTCCCATGTGCCGAGCAGTTGGCGCTCGAGTCCGGCCATACTTGAGCTGCTGGATACAAACAGAATACCTAAGGCGATAACCAATACCGCAGCAATAGCGATCATGGCAATCATTTTCGTGCGCCTGTGTTGCTTTGGTATTGGCTTCGTCGCAAGTCGCACACCAGGCGGCGGCAAGGGTTGTGCCGTTGATAAGGATTGCAAATAAGCAGCGACGTCAGGGGTGACAGCCGCAGTACCGCAGGCCCCGCAGAATTGCTTGGTCATTGGTTTGCCGCATTTTGTGCAGAATGCCATTTTATTCCCCTACCCTTTTTTGTTTTGCTCTCCCGGCGCGTCCTATATATCGACTTTTTTATGACGCCTCTTTACGCCGAGTGACCACAGGCTCACCTTCGCCGTTTATGACAGCAGCAGTGATGACAACGCGTTCAATGCCAGGGTCGGTGGGTACATCGTACATGATGGATGTCATGGATTCCTCTAACACCGAGCGCAGGCCGCGCGCCCCAATGTTGCGTGCCAATGCCTTATCGGCAATGGCTTCCAAAGCCTCTTTTTCAAAATGCAGTTGTACGTCATCGAGGGCAAAGAGTTTACAATACTGTTTGGTCAACGCATTTTTGGGTTGCGTTAAGATACGCACTAAATCCTCACGTGTCAAGGCTTTTAATGCCGCGATAACCGGCAAACGGCCGACCAGTTCGGGAATGATACCGTATTTTACCAGATCGTGAGGTTGGATTTCTTGGAGAATGTTGGCCTCTTCGCGCTCTTCCTTGGTTTTTACAGGCGCATTGAAACCGATCGTGGCATTGCCCATACGGTTTTCGATGATTTTTTCCATGCCGTCGAAAGCGCCACCACAGATGAACAGGATATTGTCAGTGTTGATTTGCATAAACTCTGAGTGCGGGTGCTTGCGTCCGCCTTGCGGCGGCACGTTGGCGGACGTTCCTTCCAGAATTTTCAGCAACGCTTGCTGCACACCCTCGCCGCTGACATCGCGAGTGATGGATACATTTTCACTCTTGCGGGCGATTTTGTCAATTTCGTCGACATAGATGATGCCTTGTTCAGCCCATTCAATGTCGAAATCGGCAGCTTGGATAAGGCGTAACAGAATATTTTCGACGTCCTCACCAACATAACCAGCTTCAGTCAATGTTGTGGCGTCGGCGATGGCGAACGGCACATCTAAAATGCGTGACAACGTTTGCGCAAAAAGCGTTTTTCCACAACCGGTCGGGCCGAGAATTAAAATGTTGCTTTTTTGAATTTCGACATCCTCGCCTGTTTCGTCGAGGTTATAGATGCGTTTGTAGTGATTGTACACCGCAACGCTGAGTGAAATTTTTGCCGCCTCTTGCCCGATGATATATTGGTCAAGGGTTTGATAGATTTCGCGTGGTTTGGGCAGTTCGCGCTTTTCAGCGGTTTCAGTTGGCTTTTTGTCTTCAAACGACATTGGTTCGTCGTCCAAAATATTCAAGCACAGGCGAATGCACTCATCACAGATACACGCGCCGGGACCGGCTATCATACGCTTAACTTCGTCCTTTTTCTTGTTGCAAAACGAGCAGCGTACGGTTCTTTTTGCGTCATTTGACATGGAATTACCCCCGTGTTTTTGTCACGCCCCGTATACGGCGCATTACCATCAAAATTCCGCGACTATGCGAAAAGCGTCGTTTTCACGTTATCGCTCCAATTTTAATACGCGCCTACTCGGCGGCTCTTTATCCCCTTTTACTGATTACTTTGTCGACAAGTCCGTAGGCGACAGCCTCTTCGGGCGACATAAAGTTGTCGCGCTCGGTGTCGGTTTCGATTTTTTTGACGGTTTGGCCGGTCATTTGTGCCAGCATATCGTTGAGTCTCTTGCGAGTATTGACCAAATGCTCGGCATGAATACGCACATCAGTGGCTTGACCGCGTGCACCGCCTAACGGTTGATGGATCATGATTTCCGAGTTTGGCAAAGCGTAGCGTTTTCCTTTTGCACCGGCAGCAAGCAAGAATGAACCCATGCTCGCCGCGATGCCCATGCAGATAGTGGAGACATCGCACTTGATAAACTGCATGGTGTCATAAATCATCATGCCAGCTGTGACCGAACCGCCGGGGCTATTGATATACAACTCGATGTCTTTATTGGCGTCGCTGGCTTCAAGGTAAAGCAACTGTGCCACAACGAGTGAAGCCGTTGCATCATTGACCTCATCGCTCAAAATAATAATTCTGTCGTTGAGCAGGCGCGAGAAAATGTCATATGAGCGTTCACCGCGGTTAGTTTGCTCGACAACCATTGGTACCAATGCCATTGTTTTGTCCTCCATGTTATCATATTCTTAAAGTGTGGGTGATTTGTCACTATATCATATTGACAGTGCAAACTTTGTCATTATTCAGCCGGTACGTCAGCTTTTTCAGCTGTTTTAATAGTTGCAGGCTTTTTAGCGGCGGGTTTCTTTGCCGCAGACTTGGCACTATCGGTTGATTTCGCAGTGGGCTTTTTTGCAGCCGGTTTGGCTTCGTCAGTTGACTTTGCGGCTGTCGGTTTCTTAGCAGCGGGCTTTTTTGCAGGTGCTTTTTTTGCCGCAGCGGGCTTCTTCTCTTTTTCTTCGACAGCTTCAGTGATTTTTGCGCTTGCTTTAACGGCCTCTATGGCGGCTTGGACACGCATATCGCGAATCAATGTCTTTTCATCCAGCATATCGCGGATCTTTGATTCCTCTGTCCGATAATCGACAGCCATTTTGGCAAAGCGTTCATTGAGCTGCTCGTCAGAGATTTCGATTTTTTCTTCGTCAGCGACACGACTCAGGGCTAAGTTGGTTTGAACATTACGCTCAGCTTGTGTTTTAAACTGCGCCATCAGCGCCTCTTGGTCCATGCCGGTGATTTGTATGTAGGTATTCATATCGATGCCTTGTGAGGCCAGCTGATAGTTGAAGTCTTCCACAATGCGTTCGACAGCGGCATCAATCATCGACTGTGGGATATCAGCTTTGAAGTCTTTGAGTAGGCCTTCAATTAGCTGTTCCTCAACAACGCGATCAATTTCGGATTGCAAGCGAGCTGTTTTTTCATCTTTGATTTGTGCACGAAGTTCATCCAGGGTGTCACAATCGGACAAGTCTTTTGCCAGTTCATCGTCGAGTTCAGGCAATGTTTTGCCTTTGACTTCATGGATTTTTACTTTGAATACGGCAGGCTGTCCTGCCAATTCATCGCTGTGATACGGGTCGGGGAAAGTTACATCAACGTCAAGCTCATCGCCAGCTTTCTTGCCAACGAGCTGTTCTTCAAATCCAGGAATAAAGTTGCCGCTTCCAAGTTCCAATGTTTGATTTTGCGCCGTCCCGCCGTCAAATTGTTTTTCATTGGAAAAACCGGCGTAGTCCATAACAACGATGTCGCCGTTTTCAGCAGCGCGTTCGACAACCTCAACACGCGCGTTACGAGTGCGCAGGCGGTCGAGCTCGGCGTCGACTTCTTCGTCTGTGACGACAACCGGCCTTGACTCGGCAGTCAAGCCCTTATATGCGCCAATTTCGGCTACGGGACGTACATCGACGGTAGCTTCAAAAACAAAGCCGCTTTCGTCGACTGAGACCATATTGACATCGGCGCGACCAACAACATCTAGCTCAGCCGCATCCGCCGCTTGGCGGTAGGCGTCTGGGTAGCAGATGTTAATGGCATCTTCGTAAAAGAAACTCTCGCCGTACATTTTTTCAATCATTTTGCGCGGGGCTTTACCAGGGCGGAAACCTTGGATTTTGATTTTACCGACATTCTTTTTGTAGGCTTCCTCGATGGCCGCGTTGAAGTCTTCGGCCGATACTTCAATGGTCAGTTTCGCCTGATTTTTTTCGAGGGTTTCAACGTTTTTGAGTGCCATGTGTTGTACTCCTTGTATTTACTAATAATTTCTAACATATAATTATACCATAAGTTTTAGCCATTGTCAAAGTCGAAAGGGTTTAAAGTTCAAAAAGTCGGCTGAAATGAGCTGGTAGTCAAGTCCACCGCGGACACCGAGCTTGGCACGATTACAGCTTTTGCCGTGCAAATGCCCGTAAAAACAGCGCATGACGTTATATTCCAACATTAAATCGACGACTTCTTTACAAGTGTAGCTTTCAATCATAGGCGGGTAATGCAGAAAGCAAGTGACTTCTTTGTCTGGATATTTTTGCGCTTCTTGGAGTGAGGTTCGCAGACGCATTAGCTCACGATTCATTATTTTGGCGCTGTGCTCGCCGCGCTCTTCTTCGTAAAACCAGCCGCGTGTGCCGCAGAACACAAATTCTTCACAAACATGCGCGTTGTTGTGCAGGAGTTTGAACTTGTGTAAACCGTGTGCGTTCCAAAAGTTTTGCATTTTGTTGGCAGTTTCCCACCAGTAGTCGTGATTACCTTTGACGAGATAAATGGTTTTACAGTTAAAATTGTGGACGTACTGAAAGTCGGGCAAGGCTTGCATCAAGGTCATAGCCCAGCTGAAATCACCGCACAGCACAAGTGTATCGTCATCTGTCAGTACACTTAGCCCCTCGTTCAATTTTTCCATATAGTTCTGCCAACGTCCGCCGAAGATATCCATCGGCTTATTCATTGACAGGGAGAGGTGCAAATCACCGATTGCGTAAACTGCCAAAGAGAGCCCACCATTTCTGTATAATTTTTCTGCCTTTTGCCTACCATAATGATATCGTAAAAAAGGAGGCAATGTATCATGCACAATCAGCCAAATCAAAACAAACTCAACGGTGTCAGCTGCAGTGTGTCAACTTGCACGCACCACGGCCCGGGCAACATTTGCTGCGCAAAAACCATCAAAGTCGGCACGGAATACGCTGAAAGCAAGGCCGAGACGTTTTGTTCGACGTTTGAGAATAAGACGTATTGATTGCACTACGCTTATCTGTTTACAGCGCGATGAGGACATCGCGCCTTACATAGCGGCAAACCTCTCCACTACGCCGCGCATTTCATTGACGGCGACACATTCTGTAAAGCGGATTTTCTTGTCGGCTAATTTGGCAATGCTTTCCGGAACTTGCCAGCCTGTTAAGGCCGCTAAGGCTTGTTCATGATTGCCGTCAGTCCCCTCTCCCAGTGCCGACAATACGGCGCCGGCGAATTTGAATGGGCTGGCTGTTGAGACAATCAGCATAGGGGCATTATCGCCCGCTTCTGCTTTATAGCCTTGCGCCACATTGTAACCTACGGCTGTGTGTGGGTCGAGCAGGTATTGGTATCGTGCCCAAATGTCAGCGATGGTGGCTTTTGTGGTGGCTTCATCACAGGCCGCAGCGTAAAATTGTTCTTGCAGTTTAGCCTTTACATCATCATTGACGGTGTAATGTCCGTTGGTTTTTAGTTGCGCCATCCAGTTTTTGACGGCCTTACTGTCATTATTACTCAGTGCGTATAGTGCGCGTTCAAGATTGCTGGAAATTAAAATATCCATTGAGGGACTGACCGTTGTATAGAAGTCGCGGCGTTTGTCATATGTGCCGCTGTTGATGAAATCGGTCAATACGTCGTTTTGGTTGGAGGCGCAGAGTAATTTTCCAATCGGCGCGCCCAGTTGTTTGGCATAGTATGCCGCTAAAATGTTGCCAAAGTTTCCCGTTGGTACACAGATGTTGAACGTCTCGCCGATTTTAAGCTTATCTTGCTCAACCATATCGACGTAGGCTGATATATAGTAGACAATTTGTGGCAGAACACGCCCCCAGTTGATAGAGTTTGCGGACGAGAAGAAACAGTTTTGCGCAGAAAGTTGGGCTTGCAGCTCTTTGTCTGCAAAAATTGTTTTAATGCCGCTTTGCGCGTCGTCAAAATTGCCTTTGACGGCACAAACGCCGAGGTTTTCCCCTTCCTGCGTCGTCATTTGCAGCTGCTGTACAGCGCTCACACCGTCCTGCGGGTAAAAAACCATCGCTTTTGTGCCGTCGACATCACGGAAACCATTCATCGCGGCGATGCCTGTGTCACCCGATGTTGCCACTAAGATGCACGCCGTGCGCGTTTCACCAGTCTTGCGTAACGACGCTGTCAACAAATGCGGCAGAGCTTGCAACGCCATATCTTTGAAAGCATGGGTCGGGCCGTGCCACAGTTCAAGCAGACAGTCATCGCCGACGGTAACGACTTTAGCGACGGCCGGGTCGTTGAAATTACTGTATGCTTTTGCGCACAAAATTTCCAGTTCTTCGCAGGAAAATTCGGGCAAGAATAATGCCATAATGTTTGCCGCGCGTTGCGCGTACGTCATTTGGGCGAAAGTTTGCCAGTGCTCCGGCGTAAAGTTTGGCAATTGGCTTGGCAGAAATAATCCGCCGTCATCGGCCAGACCTTGCGCGATGGCTTGTGCTGCCGTTCGTTTTAGTGTGTTGTCGCGGGTACTGATGTAGTGCATGATTCCACCAACCTCATCATGTTCTTGTAGAATAACTTGTCTAGCTGTGCGGCCGTCCAGCCGCGCTTAGTCAGTATATCACACAATACCCCATACTCGTCAAGCCCTTTTACGCTGTTGACCATATTATAAGTACCGTCATCGTTGTAGCAACCATCCCAGTCGCCGCCCAACGCAATGATATTTTCACCGCTCAAATTCATCCAATGTTCGAGGTGTTCAACAACGTTTTCCCAAGACGCGTTATCGGTGCCGGCAACAAAAGGCGCGTATAAATTCAAACCGACAACACCATTGATGGACTGAATTTTCTTGAATTGCTCGTCTGTGATGTTGCGCAGATGGTCGCAGCACCGCCGTGAGTTGGAGTGAGAAAAAAGGACAGTGCCACCTGTTTCTTGCGCCACATCGAGGGCATCTTTGATAGCAGCGGCTCCTGCGTGCGACAAGTC